>JGI24711J26586_10001228_pt1 | contig 19843 bp, 12 predicted proteins | sample BioPla3DNA1_FD_26586 | JGI IMG/M metagenome (IMG submission 26586)
ATTGATATGGAGAAGCCTATATGGTAGCCTCCTGAAGAAGGCAGTACCTTTATATGGCTATGCCTTCAGGTGCTAAAACCATATTGGCAGAGGCTCCATGTCAATGGCAAATCGGGAACGAAGCAATTCATTTAATACAATAAAATATTTTATATTAAATGCGACAACTTACTTGACAAACACCGAGATTAAGGGTTGATTTAAATTTGCAAAAAATGTGGTATATTAACATACAAAAATAGTATGGAATCCCTCTACTATTTTAGTAAGCACTGCGTAGGAGCAACTAAATCTTCAGCAGTTTATAAGTAATCATAAGTTAATAGCTGTAACATTTATTTCTAATGATTTCAGCCATGTATATAAATTTTTAAATCATAGAAAATTTATGCTGGATGAAGTAAAAAAAATTATATCCAATAAGAAAGACCTGGATTATATTCTAAGAAAAATAGAAGCTATTCACTCAGCGCCAGATTTCATAGTGGTCAGTGGTGTAAGTTTAATAGAATACTATCTCAATGAAGTTGGAACAGAAAAAATACTTTTCATATTAGAGCAAAAGAATATTTTGCATGTATAAGTAAGCGATCAAGGATTTAATGAGGAATATGCAAGACTCAATTAAAAAAACTGCACTAGGTACGAGATGTTCATACAGTCTAATCAAATATAAAGACGTTTTTGGCTGGAAATATAGTGACAAAACGTCTTTTTTTATATGAGAGCATTGAAATTAATGGTATAATTATTAATAAATATATATCGTACAATGAAAAAATGGAGAGTATAAGAACAATGAAAAAGATTTTAGTATGTATAACTATCATGGTTACTATATATTTCTTAGCTCCGGCGCAGATTAAGGTACAAGCCAAGGAGATAGCTAAGTTAGAAGCTAGGGTTACTGGTTCAATTGAAGCTGGAAAGGAAATAGAGATTTCCATATATGCTAACAATATTAAAAATCTGTATACCGGAGATATTCAGCTTAAAATTGATAGTTCAATATTGCAAATTACAAGCATAGAGAAGGGGAGCTTATTAAATAAAGAAGATGTAACTAGCTTCGAACAGAAAAGCCTACCCACTGACAATGAAAGCCCTAAAGACTTGGCTAGATATATTTTCACCGCTGTAGGTCAGAATGATGGTTACTCTGGAGAGGGTACCATTGTAGTATTTAAGGCTAAAGTTCTTAAAAAAACTGATTTGTCTGTTAATGCCAAGGCCTTTGAAGGAAGTCTATCAAATAATTATAATATGAAAATTGACCTTGTAAGTTCTGATCTTGAATATATGAATTATGAATTTATACCTTATGGCAAAGATCCCTCAGAAGTGAACCCAAGTCCTAATAAAAATGATGGTGGCAAGGATAAACGGGTTGATCAACATCCGGAAAATGCCAAGGGCAATTCCGGCAGTGGTTCTTCCACTGATATTTCAAAGGGTGGAAAAGAAAGTACAGCTCCATCCGTAGGCCAGAATCAATCAGAAAAGCCCGTAGATGGAAAAGATAATAACTCTAGTGATGTAGCAGAAAATGGAGAAAAACACGAAAGTAATGAATCCGGAGCTGATAATAATCTGGGTAAGGATTCAGAGGAGAAGAGTGAAGATAATGATAATCAATCTGATAGTTATAAATCCCAGCAAGAGAATAGTGGTAAAACTAGCTTTTGGAAGATAATTGGAGTGGTTTTAGTTATTGTTCTTATTGTAGGAGCAGCAGTGGTATTCTGGTATTTTAAGCTTCGTCATAGGTTCACTAGATAGTTTACAGATACAGGCTATAGGGGCAGAGCAGAAAAATTTTTCGCAATTTATTAAGATATAGTTTAAATTAGAGTTTTTTACCAGGTTTTTTACAATCAAAATCCAGCAGGGAGTTTTAATTGGTTTTCTTCTTGATATTTTTTTACCACTTACTCTGGGGATACGGTCGTAAAGGCATAGGTAAAAATATGTTGGGAAAGATACTTATGGAAGTAAGGAATTTTTAAGAAAAAAGTAATGATGGCTAAACGCCCAGGGGTGTGCGGTTTAGAGCTACTTATTGGGTAAGAAGACGTTTTTTGCTGAAAATACGGCAAAAGCGTCTTTTATTTAAGTTAAATGGAAAATGTGTAATTGTAGAAGAATGCGAATTATAGATTAATATGCTATAATTTGACTTTTTATAGTTTTTATCTAAGGGGGTTAAAAGCAGTTCCCAAATATTTAATTATAATTACCTCTATAGTTATATTAATGACTACAAGTGTCATTAATATAACTATAGGCGTTTTATTTATTAAATAATCACTGGGAGAGAAAAAGGCATGAAGTTTGCTCGTAAAATAGAAGTTGTATTCTCAATGGTTTTAGCTTTTTTACGATGAGCCCAATAAAGGCTTTAAGCTTTTAGATGGAAAAAAGCTTTTAATAAGCTTAGGAGTTGACGGAAGTATAAAGAGACTTAAGGTGACCGGAGAGTTAAAGGAAAAGTTAGCTCTAAAGTATGGTGACAAGATAAAAAACTTTAGGCTATGCAAGCAACAGGGTAAGAGATTTTATGCTATATTCTGCATAGAAAGGCTCGATGTAAAAGTTAAAGAAGTTAAGAATTGGATAGCTATTGACCCCAATCATAAAAACTTATTTATGGCAGTAGATAGTGATGGAGTAGCATATGAATTTAACAAACTTAGTCAAATAAAATATTGGGATAAAGTCATAGATGAAATAAAATCAAAGCGGGATGTATGCTTAAAGAAGGCTAAAAAAATTAGTAGGGAAAATGGAAGTGCATATTATATTACAAGCAGAAGGTGGCAAAGGCTTAATAAGGCTCTAGATAATGCTTATAACAGCCGACGAGAACAGATTAAGTCAGCATGTTTTAGCATATCAAATTGGGTAGCAAGGAACTATGACTATGTAGCTTTTGGTGATTATACTCCAACTAAAAACACTGCAGTAGAAGATAATATGCACAGAAGCATGCTAAATCAAATGGTTATAGGTAGTTTAAGAAAGATAATGGAATGGGTTATGAGACGAAGTGGCAAGACTTTTTCTATAGTAGACGAAAAAGATACTACAGATACCTGTTGCATCTGTGGAAATAAAGGAAAAGAAGGATCCTAGCGTAAGATAATTTACTTGTACAAAGTGTAACTCAAGCTTGAATAGAGATATCAACAGCGGAGTAAATATAGCTAAAAAAGATAAACTTTTGTCTGGCTCGGACTATGCAGCTTGTAATTTATTCAAAGCTGCACATACTGCTAAATGGAGCTTTGCCGATGGCAAGCTCCATTTGCAGGCTGCACAAGCAAGAAATTGAGTGTGCAGATGAATTAAACTGGAAGGATGATACCTTCTAGGGAAAACTTACCCTTATTAGGTAGATTTAGTTAGATTGAATAGATTTTTTAGAGCGGCGTGCAGAAAAAATATGTAAAAACATATAAATGTGTATAAATATGTAGTAAAATATACTTACATAATACGGATTTAAGGAGGATGGTAATTTGAAAAAACTAAGAAACATTAGTTTTTTGCTAACACTGGTTATTTTCTTAAGTAACTTTAATCTACTTCCAGTAAAGGCTTTAGAAAATTTGGACAAGACTAATGGTAATACAGGAAGTATTACTGAATTAACACCTATAATTTTACAGGGTCCTAGTGAGATTAATACCAATGGAGGCTACATACCTTCTCCTATAAAGGTTAAAAAGTCTTCCTATCCTATTAATAAGGGTCTTTATAAAGCCACTGTTTTACCAGAGAAGTATGATTTAAGGACCTATGGATATGTTACAAATGTTAGAAATCAGGGGTCTATAGGAGCCTGTTGGACGTTTTCTACATATGCTTCTTTAGAGAGCACTCTAAAAAAGCTTTCTGGTAAAGTTTTTGATTTTTCTGAAATACATATGGCAGTATATAACGGAGAAGTTGCTTATAACGATGGTGGTAACAATACTATTGCTGCCGCTTACCTTGTATCTGGTAAAGGACCTATTTTAGAAAGTGAGGCTCCTTACCCTAATCCAGCGGTAGTGAGCAATATTAATGTTAGAGATAACTTAAAAACTAAATACAGGGTGAAAGATATTATATTTCTTCCATCTAGAGAGCACTCATTAGATAATGATGAGATTAAGAAAGCCATAATTTCATATGGTGCTGTATCATCCTCCTATTATGATAATAGTTCATATTACACATATAATGGACAAACATCCTATTATAATAAATACACTTCAATTGCTAATCATGCCATAACAATAATTGGATGGGACGATAATTTTTCTAAAAGCAATTTTAAGGTCGTGGCACCAGCAGATGGAGCATTTCTCGTGAAAAATAGTTGGGGAAGTAATTGGGGGGACAACGGCTATTTTTATATATCCTACTATGATATGTCCTTAGGATACGATAGTAATGCTGTTTTTTATGATATTGAAGATATCAATTCATATAAAAATATGTATAGCCATACTGACAAGAGCCCTTACGCATACTATCCTGTACAAAGTAGTATTGCAGCAGCAGGCAACAGATTTACTGCTAAAGAAAAAGAATATATTTCAGCAGTTGGATTTTATACTTTTTCACAAAATGTGGCCTATGAAATATGGATTGATAAAATTGTATCTGGCAATATTACTAAGGTCGCCACAAAAGTTGCATCAGGTACTTTAGCGCAAGGTGGGTATCATACAATAAAGTTACAAAGCCAAGTAGAAGTAGCTGCAGGTCAGGAGTTTATGGTATGGGTAAAACTATCTGGTGATGCCTATTACGGTGAAAGCAACATAAGACTGGCTAAAGGAAAAAGCTATCTTCAATACAGCTCAGGGAGTACACAGAATTCAAATTTAGCCTTTGCCATAAATGCTTATACTAAAGGATTAGATAATGACAACTATTTAGTAATAAGCTCAGTAACACCAGGAAGTGATGAACTTGCACCTAAGGAATCAATAACCATCAGTTTTAATGACAATATATCAAAAGGTAACGACTACAGCAAAATAAGTCTTAAAGATGAAAAGGGTGCTGAGCTTCAAAAATCCATTACCATAAGTGGACGAAAATTGATTATAAAAGAACTGCCAGAGAATCATTTGAATGGTAAATTAAAATTATATATACCTAAAACAGCATTGAAAAATACAAAGAATCAATATATGTATGCTGACTACAATAAGGAATATAATGTATATCATGCAGCAACTACTGTAGTTACCTTTAGAGATACACCTTTGGAATATGCCATAAGATATAAACTGGGCAAGTACTCTGGTAACATTACTGCAGGAGATATGAGAACTATAGAAGAACTCAACTTATCAAGTCAGGGTGTCATCAACCTTAGTGGGTTAGAATACGCTTCTAAGCTCAAAGTTCTTGACTTAAGTAACAACCAAATTATAAGTCTAAAGCCCCTAAGCAAATTGACAGCCTTGCAAGAACTAAATTTATCAAGAAACTACATTAAAGATATAAGTGCTCTAGGGGGGCTTAAGAATCTTATTAATTTAGATATTAGCTTTAATAGTATAAGAGATATATCCAGCGTAAGTAATTTGACAGAATTGAAAAATTTGGATGCGAGCTATAATTTAATAAATAATTTGACAGGCGTAAAAAACTTATATAATTTATTGAATATTAATATATCAAATAATTTTATTAAAGAATTAACTCCTCTAAAGAAAATTGTGGATGGTAAAAAAAGTTCAAATATTACTATAAGTTTATATAATAATTATATTGATTTTACAGCACGTACTATTGCCAGTGAAATCTTAGAAAACTTTATTGATTCAGGAGTATTTTGTTTGGGGCGTGAACAGCAATACAGTGCATTGCAAGCAGGGGCAATAAATGAGAAAAACTCAGCAAGTTACTATGATTATAAATTTATGGTAGGAGAAAGTATAGTAATAGAATACAGCCAACCAATAAGTCTTGCAAATAACGCTATGAGATTAATAAGTCTAAAGAATGGATCAACACCAATAGATATGAGCCTAAGAGCGGTGGACAATACTTTAATAATTACTCCTTTGAATTCAAATTATAAATCTGCATATCTGTACTTAACCATTGGAAAAGGAGCTATAAAAAGCAAAAGCAACTCAACTGTAACAAACTCTAATGAATTCTATTACATTAATGTTGCAGAGGAACGCTACGGAGATATAGATGGCGATGGTAAAGTAAATGCCTTGGACCTAGCGTCTATAGCCTCTAGCTATAACAGCCTAGTTGATACAGATTCTAGATGGAGCCTAAAGAAGGATTTGAATAGAGATGGGATTATTGATATTTATGACTTAAGTTGTATGGGGCGTGCGGTTAATGTCAAATGAGTGCGAATAAAAGAGGTTGATAGTCGAATAATATAGGAATATAATGGAAGATGTTATTATGTGTAATAAGAGTCGAAATATAGTCGAGATATTACTACAAATAATTCATTTCATAGAAGATTTAGGGGGATTTTAAAAATGAAAAGAAAAAACACTTTAAAGCAAGTATTATTAGTATCATTAGCAACAATAATGCTTTTGGCAGCTGCAGGCTGCGGTACTATTAAAGATTTGGCAGGAGGCGTGAAGTCAAAGGCAGAATTTGTTAATGCTATGAAAAAAATCGAAGAACTTGATAGAAAAGTAGAAAGCGGCGATATAGAGAATGATACTGAAAAGTACAGTGAAAAAGAATATGGTAAGTTTGTAGGATTAATCGAAGCTGAAAAGAAATATTATATAGCTTTAGACAAAAAAATGAAGTCTTTTGAAGAAGATTCTCAAGATTTTCTAATGGAAGATCTAGCCTTTGATAAGCCTGAGGATACAGAAACTCTTAGAAAAGCCGCAGATAAGCTTGACACATCCTTAAAGGAATATCTAGATACTATCAAAAAGTTGAATGAAGATAATTTAAAAGAAATTGAAGGATTAGATATTCCAAAGGATTATAAGGAAATCTACCTTGATGCTAAAAAGAAGGTTGACCAGTCTCTTGACAAATATATAGATGAATTAAATAAATCCGCTAAAGTCCTAGTTTCAGGTTTAAAGGAAATGGCAGATATCTTAGATAAGGCCTGGAAAGCAGAAGACGAATCAGAATTAGATGAGTATCTAGAAAGACTTGAGGAAATAGCAGAAGAGATGGAGAAGGTTGAAAGTTCTGTTAATGATATTGAAGAAGATTTTAATAAGGATATAGAGAATATAAATAAGGAACTTGTAAAAAAGGCAGAAGAGTTATAATATGCCCCAGGGGTATACGATATAAGTCGAAAAATATCATGTATGTTACTATACATGATATTTTTTTGTATGTAATAGTTCAGCATTTACTACACATTCCCTAAGGGAGCAAGATCTAAGGAGATTTTTAAGTATGTTGCTTTGTTTAAAAAAAGTGTTGATGCTTAACAGAGCATATGTTCGTCAACACTTTTTTTAAACAAAGCGCTATAGTAAAAAATATGATTTAATTTCTCAGATTTCTATTGGCTGATATTCGCTCCATAAATAAACCTTCTAGTCACTGTTTATAAGCTTAAAACTTTGGCAAAGATTTAAGTAGTTAAGAAATTAGGTGCTAGATTTAGATAGCTCAAACTAAAGAAGCTATATATGAATACGCTTATAACAAGGAGGAAGGAAACTATGGTTAGCAAAATTCGTGTATGGTGCCCTGGAGCCACTTATCATATAACAGCCAGAGGAAATCGCAAGGAAGATATATTTAGGGGTAGGCATGATCGTATAGTGTATTTGTCCATCATTGAAGATACTTTAAGATTTTATAAGAACAATTATGAATTAATGTGTTATTGCTTAATGACAAATCACATACATCTCCTTATTAAGACAGTTGACTTACAGCCGTCATATTTTATGGGAAGAGCCAACTCTTTATATGCCAAGTATTTTAACTATAAATATGGTTATGTAGGACATTTATTTCAAGGAAGATATCACAGTGAACTTATAACCAATATTCCACAAATGTTGGTTGCTAGTCAATATATTCATTTAAATCCTGTGAGAGCCAATATAGTATCCAAGCCGGAAGAATATGAATGGAGCAGCTATAAGATGTATATTGGCCGGCAGAAGGAAAGGATGGTTACTACTAAAGAGGTATTGTCATATTTTAAAGGTTACAGTAGGATGCTTTATAAGGAGTATGTGGAAAACGCCCCAGGGGCGTGCGATATATGTCAAAATGAGTAAGGAGCAATTATATTCTGAAAGCATTGACAAGAGTGATAGATTGGATAAGAATACCTATTATTGGTTGCACATAATAATGACTACTGAGGACACTACTATAGTAACAAATGTAGAATCAGCTGGCGTATCTAGTGTAACAAGGGTAAAAGATTAGGTGAAGACTAATAATCTTCACCTAATTTTGCATTTAATATTCTATTTTTTTGATAGCATTCACCATGAAAAGAGTAAGATGATTTTCTATATCTGTTGCCAGCTTAAATATTATCTGATATAAAATTACGCTCCTGCACCTGCTTATCTCTATATTCATCCATTACCTTCTTATTTACTCGATCAATTTCTTCCTTTAACTCTCTAGCAGATATGATAGAAGCGCCCTTACTCCTAATTATGACCTGTTCCAGATTGTCTGAGGTTGCCACGGTAATTTCATAAGTAACTTGATTGTTGTGTACAAACTTCTCGATATATTGGTCTGCAGTTTCGGCTTCCTTGGTGTAAACCACATGTATGTTATTGTAATCAAATACTTCTGTAGGATGCCCTTGCAAACGATAGGCATCAAAGACTACGATAATATTTAAGTTTGATATGCTTTTGTAATAGCTTAGGGTATCCAGCAGTTTTCCACGGGCAGCGTCAGCATTGATATCCATCAATTCTTTTAATTCCTGCCAAGCAAATATAATGTTATAGCCATCTACCAGGAGATAAGGCTCCTTTGCTTTAGTTATACCATGACTACTGGATTTGGATTCATAATAATCCTGAACAGCGCTTCTTCTCTTTTTCCAAGAGGATTTAGCGCCCTGATTAGCATAATAGGTTTTATTTATTATTTGATCAATTTCCTCTAAGCCAATGGAATCTCCAGTAACTACGGAAGGAGTTTTTATCTTTCTGTGAGAAACTCTATCTTTTTCCTTCTGTAAACAGCTTTCTATATGCATATAATTTTTAACTTCATCCCAGCTAACATAAAATCCCGAACCATGAGCACAAAATACTGATCCTGTAGGATTATATGGGTCGCTTTCAGAATCATAGCCAATACTTGCGATTACTTCATCTGCATTATGACAAGGCTCATAGCCTTTTAAGTTGCAAAAGAGTTTACCAAGTCCTCTTGTATAGGCAATTACTTCCCGCTGATAATTTTTCATATTTATAACTGGAGCGCTGCCGGTGAGGATTGCCATTTCTCCGTTAGTCTCTGAAAGCTCACAGCTACCATGCATTCTTTCTATATCCATCATAGCTCGACCTACCATTTTTTCTGGAAGCTCCAGCTGGAATTCATAATAAGGTTCTAACAGAATAGACTTTGCCTGTTTTAAGCCATGACGGACAGCTCGGTAGGTAGCTTCTCTAAAATCTCCACCCTCAGTATGCTTTTTATGGGCCCGGCCTGCCACTAAAGTTATTTTCATATCTGTAATGGGAGCCCCTGTTAATACACCCTTATGTGTCTTTTCCTTCAAATGTGTTATAATTAACCGTTGCCAGTTCTTATCAAGGTCATCATCACTGCACTTATTATAAAACTGCAAGCCACTGCCTAAAGCACCTGGCTCTAATATTAGATGAACCTCTGCATAATGCTTCAAGGGTTCAAAGTGTCCGACACCTTCCACTATATCCGCAATAGTTTCCTTATATAGGATGGTTCCTGAATCAAAGGATACCTCCACATTAAAACGTTCCTTAATAATACTTTGCAGAATTTCAAGTTGAACTTCTCCCATAATTTTTACTTGGATTTCCTGCAAATGTTCATCCCAAAGGATATGAAGGGCGGGGTCCTCCTCCTCTAGCTGTTTAAGCTTAGGTATCATAAGTTTAGGGTCGCAGCCCTCCGGCAGTAAGATACGATAGGACAATACTGGTTCTAACATAGGAGAAGAAGTGTGACTTTCTATACCTAAGCCCTGACCGGGGTAAGTTTGAGTAAGACCCGTAACTGCACATACGGAGCCAGCCTCTACTTCACTAACAGCATCAAATTTTTCGCCGGAATACATTCTTATTTGATTTATTTTTTCTTCAACATAATCCATTTTTGACGAGCTTGGCTGATTCTGGTCCTTTAGGTTCATAGTTTTACTAGCATCTGAATGATGCTGGCTTTCAGAAATAGTTTCATTGTGATTTACATTGTGCTGGTTATCAGCCGCAGCATCCATGGTCTGGGATACAACCATCCTAACCTTAAGTTTCCCACCAGTTACCTTCATAAATGTAAGACGGTTACCCTGGTAATCTCTAGAAATCTTAAATACCTTAGCAGCAAATTCACTTGGATAAACTGGGTATTCAGCATATTTAATAAGGCCTTCCATAAAGGTATCAATCCCTTGTAATTTAAGGGCTGAACCAAAGTAGCAGGGGAATACCTTTCTTTCTTTTATGAGCCTTGCTATATCAGAACTTTCAAGGAGGCCCTTATCTAAAAAACTCTCCAAGATAGCCTCGTCACGAACTGCCACTTCATCATAGAAGCTCTCATTTTCTTTTCCCGCGAACTCTATGCAACCTTCGCTAAGTTGCTTCTTTAATTGCTCTAATACACTTTCCTTATTTGCAATATCTTGATCCATTTTATTAACGAAAACAAAAGTTGGAATTTTATAAGCAGAAAGAAGGCGCCACAAGGTTTTAGTATGCCCCTGAACTCCGTTGGCACCGTTTACCACTAATATAGCATAATCTAAAACCTGAAGAGTTCTCTCCATCTCCGATGAAAAATCCACATGACCTGGGGTATCCAATAAGGTAATTTCAGTACCCTTAACTTCAAAGAGGGCCTGTTTAGAAAAAATGGTGATACCTCTGGCTTTTTCTAGCTCGTAGGTATCCAAAAAAGCATCCTGTTTATCTACTCTTCCAAGTTTTCTAATTTTACCACTTAAATATAGCATGCTTTCTGATAAAGTTGTTTTCCCAGCATCTACATGAGCCAGTATTCCAATCACTAATTTTTTCATAATATATCTCAAATCCTTTACTTTTGTGGTGTTATTTTAGCTTTCTTATATATTGATTCTAACATAAAAAGCGGGGGAGTTGAAGACCGCCCCAGGGGCGTGCGGTATAAGACCCATTTTGTCGAATTAACTAAACAACCATAACTCCTCAAAAACTCTTCAGAACTGCATATTTAATTTATAAAGAAAGGAAAAAATTTTTTCAATTAAATAATAAAGCAATAAAAGGAGGAAGTAAAAATGACCAACTACAAGCAAATAAAATCAAACTTCTGGCAAAGTGACTTTGTACTAGGACTCAGCCCTAGTGAAAAATATTTTTATCTCTATCTAATTACTAATTCAATGACCAATCTATGCGGCATCTATAAATTTAATTTGAAGCTAGCCGAACTAGAGACTGGCTACAGTGCTGAGAGCATACAAGAACATCTTTATAGCCTTGAAGAATACGGAAAAATCAGAATATCTAAAAGTTCAAAGGAAATAATGATAGTGAACTGGTTTAAGCATAATTTTAAAAATAACAAGACAACTAAGCTTTCTATAAGAAAGGAGCTCAGAGAGGTAAAAGATAAGGAATTCTTAAAGCTGATATATGAAATTTGTCAGGACAAAGACTATCCTGTAGAGGACTTATTTAAAGGACTTAAACTGACTGAAGTGGAAGAAGAAGAGCTACAGGGCTGTGAAGCTATAGAAGAGGCTGGTGACGATAAAGAAGAGTCAGAAGGAATCTGTGTAGCCACTTGGAGCTTTGGAGAAAATAGGGGAGATTTATTGGACAATGTAGCTAGCAGAGTACCATATAATAAGCTATTGGTTAATGATGAAAATAAAGCAGACAGCTGTAAGTTTATAAGAATTCCAACAATCAAAAGTCCAATTAAACAATGTCTTGGGCTCGATAGTTATCATCCCAGTGGGTAAGAAGTGTATGGGAAAGTGCAACTGGCTTTCTACTCATAAAAAACAATACACATAACATATTTTCAAGGTTGCTAAATAATCAAAAGCCCAGTAAACCAAACAAAGTGTGATAAATTAATAATTACATAAATACTGATACCAATATTAATTACTAGATTGCTTATTCTCAGTTGCTGCTCACTTGCTTTTTTCAGCCTAATAAAAATATATAAGAGTAGTATTGCGGGCAACACAACCTTCAAGCCAACACAAGCAGTTGGATTATTAACGATATTTACTAAGAGAATATTAAGTTCTTTAAAGTATCCTGTCTTAAGCAGGATCAGAGTAAATACTATATCTGTTACATTCAATAAATATAACAATAGAAGCTTTAGCTTTATTGAGTGAAGGCTAAAGTCTTTTATAAAACTAATCATAGTGGACACCTCTCAATACAATATATTACCATATATTGGAAGAGATTTGCAGAAGTTTTATCAGACAATTTTCTTTGAAAGTAACTCTATTTCGCATTTTTTGATATAGGATTTAGGCCTCAAGGATCTTGTTTGATATATCCAACCTAGGCTTTAGTAACTCACCATTATTTCTTTTGTTATTTGTGCAAATAAAAGCCACCCTGTGGCTTTGCAACACAGAGTGGCATCAAGTATACTTTGAAATTATTTTACTGCTTTTTTCTTTTGATACTAGATACTATAATTGTAGTTCCAGAAAGAAGTAACAGGGCAATCCATAATAGTATATTGCTGTTGTCGCCGGTCTGAGGTGATTTTCCTTCGCCTATTTGAGGTGACTTTCCATCTTCCTTCTGAGGTATTTTCTCTTCTCCGGTTTGAGGTACTTTCCCGTCGTCGGGTTTTGAAGGAGCTTTTGCAGCTATTGTAAATTTCGTGGAGGCCACGCCGGTAACAGATTGGATGGCCAGGGTATGTGTTCCTGCAGGAAGTGTGGCCAGATAATCCGCTTTAAGTGTTACAATGATGCTACCTTCTTTTACATCATAGTGTTTGGAGTCAATAGCCTGACCGTTCACCAGTACACTAATAAAATCTCTGAAGGCTGCATTGGATCTGAAGGTCAGCGTGCCGCCCTCCTCTGAGTTCCAATTGCTATTTTGTCCTTGGATCATGGAAGGAGCCAGCATCGGGATTTCTTCTCTCTTGGTTTCTCCACAATGAATGCAGGTGTAGGTTTTTACGCCTTTTTCGCTAGCGGTAGCCTCAAGGGTGACTACGCCATCATCCCACACATGATCGCTGCTTACGGTGATACTTACGGATTTTTCATTTCCGGATTTATCTCTAGCAATAATAGTTTGTGCCTTGTCAGAAGGATATAGGGTGAATTTGTCCTCTCTGAGTATAATAGCATTTCCATTCACTTTTACGGTGTCAAGATTATCATCTGTAACAGTCACAGTTACCGAGCCGCAGTAGGTTTTACCATCTGTCACACCGCCAATATGGGGAAGGATATTATCTAGTACAAGGCCCTCAGTATTAATAATGGAGCTATTTCCAACCTTATCGGTGATTTTGATATAAATAACATAGCTGTTGTTTGGATTAATGTTGAAGGAGTCTTTAAACTCCGTCCATGTTGTAATTTCTTTCGCTTCTTCTTCGGAGAGTTCCTTATGGGAGAGGTAATAATAAGTCTTATCAACTCCACTTTCACCATCATCTGAAGCGACCCTAACAGATTGGGTGGTCTTAAAGAACAATCCGAAGGGGATGTTATTTAGCAAGCTGTTCCAACTATTTTTATCAACGGTAATTGTGCCCGTTGGAGCCAGATTATCTATAAGCTTTGGTAGTACAACAACTTTAATTTCCCCGCAGAGCTCACAGGTATCAATACGCTGACCATCCTCAAAATAGGTGGCTGCTGGATTTGCAGCGCCCTCTATCCATATATGGTCTTCCTTAGCATCTGTTACGGTACAGCCGCTGTGGGAGCATTGATGCCAATGTCCATCCTCATCATGCAGCCAATCACCGCTGAAATCGTGGCTTTGTGCCGGAGTGATCACTGCATGGCAAACCGAGCAATGAACCGCAGTTGTACAATCATCATCCTCATCTTCAGGAGTATGGGATCCTTCATCAATTCTCACATGGCATACAGAGCATTCGTGCCAATGGGTGTCGCCATCACTGCTCCATTCTGTCTGCCAATCATGACTTATAGTTCTTTCCTCTCCGCAAACATTACAGTCGTCGTCACAGTCGTTATCATATATATGATCTATACATGAAATATCCCGTACATATCCGCATGTATTACATGTTTCATCCCTATTATTATCATAGATATGTGGTCCCAAAAGTTCTATTTCTCCGCAAACATCGCAAACCTTCCAGTGATTTTCACTATCCCTTTCATAAGAAGTAGGATATATGTGGGTTTTTGCATAGCTGGTGGATGACAATGGTGAAGCGGTAGAACTAGCAAGATTCATTTGAAACTCAGCTTGATGGTTATAGGTGGTTGCCTTACCGATACCAGCGTAAAATCCAAACCACTGTGTTATTGTAGCATCTGCGCAAGATTCGTTTTTATAGGTGGCTGTAACAGAAATGGTATTAGTACCACCACCCTTGCTTTCGTAATATGCCTTTCCTGATGAACCTGAAGATGGATTTTTTGTGTCACCACGGGTGAAGGTTAAATTCTGATTGGGGTTATCCCCTAAGTAAAATATTTCACCGTAATAGCCAAGGGTTCCACTTGAGTTACGGGCCATGGTCAGATCAAAGCTATGTTTAACAGTATAGGTAGTGTTTCCCGGTACCACCATAGAAATAGAAAAGGTGGTAAAGGAAAGCTGAACATTCTTGTTTGCGCTACCTTCCTTAACTTGGATGTATCCGAGGCTGCCAGCTTTTGAACTAGAAACTAAGTCTAAGGTGCTGCTATTATTAAAATCGCTGCGGTTTATTGTTTGAACACCACTTTCCTCACTAGTATAGTGGTCAATATATGTTCCCAAGGTGAATTTCGCTTTGGGAGCAAGGTAAAGTTTGCCGGTTGCTTCATCCAGGCGAGTAGTGAGATTATCATAGCCTGATAGATGTCGTTTGGTCATTCTTGTATAATAATAAGAATCAGCTTGTCCAGAAACGGCTATAGGTTTACTAAGATCATCAGTTGTTATCTGAACGGTAGTATCCTCACCCTCTGTGAAATAGGCGCTACTGTATATTAACTCACCACCTGATGCTATGTGGATGCCGCTTTCTTTTCCATTTGATTTATTGCCATAAATTTGGGGGTCACCGCCTTCAACTAAAGTACCAGCACAGTATATACCGGCACCAGGCCCCTTTGAGGTATTGCCCGTGATTCTAAGGTAGTCGAAATATGCAAATTCCAACTTACCACCTGGACGGACAATAATACCACTGTCTGTACCACCGCGGATTTCTTGATATGATGGTCTAGACACATAAATATTACCTTCAAGTTTCAAGCTACCACGAACATCAAACACAGGACCTGGCTCTGTAGCAGCAGAACGGTCAATATCAGCTTCAATCAATCTAATGTTTACTTCAACACCTTCTGGAATAACTAATGATTTATCGGTGCTCTCAGCATAGATGGATTCATCTCTAATTTCGATATAGCCACCTGCATTAATTTTTTCCTGGAGCTTTTGAAACTCTGTTTTAGGTACCTGGCCATCCACATTTTCAACAATACTGAAATCTCTATATATCTGCACAGAACCTACGCTGACAAAAGCACGGTAATTACCGACCTCAATAGGAGTTGTGATTTCGTTGGTATTGCGATTACGGTAGGTAACAGTTAGTTCTCCAGCATGGGGTAGGTTACCAAACATATTAACCAGTACGGGCTCACCGTCATAATACACATCAGCAGGGGCCCTTAATTCCACCTGACCTAATTTATCTTTACAGTAATGACATTCTTCAATAATATCTATGTTGGATATACTAAGTTTTCCACCGCATACAATGCCGTTGGCCTCTGGAACCCTATTTTTTATAAGCTCATTGTCTATTATAAGCTGGCCAATGTTATTACCGGTTATAGTCAAATCTCCTGTAACATATATGGCTGTTTGGCTTAAGCCCGTTTGTCCCGTGGATGTTAAACTAACAATCTTAGTGTTGGAATAGGGCTTATATTCTATGTTTAAATCTCCCTCGGCATAAATACCGTAGCAAACACCATTTTTCTGATAATCCTCCCAAGTACGATCATCGGTTATGTATAAAGTATTGCTAACGGAATCATAGTTATAGGCATATTTATTATCCCTATTAAGTCGTGTACCATTAATCCAGATAGGGTAAGAATAGCTGGAATCTCGGTTTATTTCAACAGTAGAATAAGCGCTGGCATAGTCTGTGTAACGATCTCCATTTATCTGCTCATTGAATATCCTCAGCTCACAACCATTGTTGTTACCGAAATCATCATAATCAATTTCAATAGATAAAGAACCTGAGGAGGATGTTACATTTTCTAATCTTTCATATTTATAAACATTTCCTTTATCATCAGTGAGAATATAAGATATATATTCCTTTGGGCCTACATTGGCGCCACTGTATGACAAATTCACTGTAGCAGAGTGATCACCATAGATTACATCTCCAGTAGGAGTTGCTGTAAAGTTTCTTGTACTATCGTAAAGGGTGAATTCATATTCTTTTTCACCGGAGAGATTAGTATTTGACACACTAGTAGAATTTTTAGCTCCCACCTGGGACACAAGAATGATATGACTGTCCATGACACGGGTCATAGGTCGTATACCAACGGAGAGAGAGCGGGCCTTTCTACTTGTATCCATAAAGAACCTTCCATTCTTACTCATTCCCTGATCGCTGGGCATTAGTCCATAATAGCGGGGGACGGTACGCAGCCAATAAGACTTTTCCTCTAGAGTTCCCGGAGACCATTTCTGTGCAGCTGCATAGGTAGTGACCTCTGCTGCCTGGTTCATAGTAAGCAACCCCTTCATAGCTGCATAGCCATGGATATACAAGTCCGGCGCAAAGACCTGGGCGTTAACACTCTCAGTTACATATGTAAAGGTGTCGGGGGCAAGAAAAGAGCCTCCCCATACGTATACACCATCATTGCTCAAAGCAGCTTTTTCTGCCGATGAAAAAGCCCTTGATTTGAAGGTTCCATCCAAAAAGCCATTAAGCTTAGAAGAGCTATATGGTACATGCCATCTTTCGTCATTGATGTACCAATCAGAGTTAAAATTCATATATTCACAGGTATCAAGAATTTTTTCTGATATGAGAGTAACGGCTCCTAATGAGAACTGAGGAAAATAGTTACCAGTTAGGTCACTGCCATTAATTTCACCAAGATCTAATACATCTTTTAAGACAATAGACCACTTTATGGGCTGTTTATCATTTGCATCTGTGCTATCCTGAGCATATTCCCCAAGCCAAGCCGATGCTACACTGCCCTCAGGTAAAATTTTTACGCTTGTGCCAAGAATCGGGGTTGATAGACTCCCCGGATTTTTCTCTGCAGCATGTAGGTGGATGGTTTTAGGTGGAAGTATTGAAACCAGTATGCAAAATGTTAATGTTAATGCTATGACTTGTTTTTTTTGCTTAGTAAAAAAATCTAAAGTTTTTACCATTGCATTCATTTAACATCCCTCCTTAAATGAAATTTTGATGTGAAGAGTTAAAAAAGGATTTTGCCATCTTTTCTTTGGAATTTACCCATGATTAGAACTGTATGTTCAAATTCTTTTGTTTACAGTGCACAAAGACCATCATAGAGCAGAAAAAAACCAATTATGTTTTATTATACAAAATTAGAAAGGTGAAAAGGGTATGCTGTCGTGAAATGTCGATTAATTGGAGTGAAATGCTGAAAGCTAGAATTTACAAGGCATATGACGGAGGGATCTTTTCTAAAAACTAAGAGGGGAGTTACAGTTTTTTAAGAGTGATATACAAGGCTGTAACATTGAAAACTACACATATTTATGTTAAAATCATATCAAGATTATCATAAAAAAGGAGAGAACTGGATGCTGCAAATTGCCATATGTGATGACGAAGAAAAATGTCTAGAAAACACGAAATCTATGATTGAGTCTTGGGCTAACACTACATCTTTGCAGATTAAAATACATTGCTTCGATAATGGTGATTCTTTAATTAGAGAAAGTGAAAATACTCAATATAATATTGTTTTTCTAGATATTTTCATGCCCGCCATAAACGGTATGGATGTAGCTAGGGAGTTAAGACAAAGGGATAAGACTGTTAAAATTATTTTTTTAACATCATCACCGGAGTTTGCCCTGCAATCTTATTCTGTTAAGGCAACGGATTACTGCATTAAGCCAATTGAGTACCAAAATCTGAAAGAGACCATGGAGGATTGTGCTGCTGCATTCAATGGTCAGGAGCCAGAGAATCTGATTCTTAAAACCCTAGGGGGATATCAAAAAATTTATCTCCATGACATTGAATATATTGAAGCCCAGAATAAACGAGTATTCTTTTTTCTGAAATCTGGCCAGAGCCTTGAGCTTGTACAGCCGCTTTACACCTTTGAAACTAGGTTGTTAGATAGCAAGGGCTTTTTTAAATGCCGTCGTAGCTATCTTGTATACATTCCTAATGTGGATTATTTCAGTAATACGGAAATCAAAACAAAGTCAGGTCGTAGTATTCCCATTGCTAGAGGCTATAGTAAAGCATTTAGAGATGCATATTTTGATATAATGTTTCAAGATAAATAAGAAAGGTGGGGACAGGGTGTTAGAATTCATATTGGGGATGATTAATAATAGTACTCTACTAATTTTCGGCGTTTTCGTTTCTGCAGCGCTTCTCAGTATACCCTTTCACAAAAAAATATATTCGTTTTATCTATCTTCTGCATTCTTGTAAATGGTATTCAATTTGTATGCTATGCAAAATACGGCTTGGAGGGGGCTCTATGGTTGTATCCTATCATTACGCATGTCCCATCACTCTTGATATATTTCTTCCACTATAAACGTAAGTTCATATCAAGTATATTTGGCGTTTTATCCGCCTACCTATTTTGCGAGTTTAGCAAATGGATTAGTATGTTGTTTTTAGTCATTACGGGTAAGTTATGGGTGGCCTACGGCATCCGTGCAGTACTTAACATAATTATAGGTTTTGTGATTATTAGATATTTTGTACCATCTATAGCAGTAATTTTAACAAAGCCCTTTAAAACAGTGCTTATTTTTACTATGTTGCCTGCTGCTTATTATATCTTTGATTATATAGCTACGGTATACACAGATCTTCTCTATAGTGGTTCGGAGCTTGTTTACGAGTTTTTACCCTTTGTTTTAAGTATAGCTTATTTAATTTTCGGAGTTGTTTATTTCAAGGAGTACGAAGAAAAATGCGAAATAGAACAACATAATCAGTTAATGGAGATGAAAAGGGAACAGTGGGAAAAGGAAGTGGAGGCAATCAAACGTTCTGAACATGCCATTGCACTGATTAGACATGATATGCGACATTTTCTAAGTAATATTTCCGCCTATATTGAACATGGTGATACAGACAAGGCTAAATCCTATATCCGTGAGATTATTGCCTTGACGGACAAGACTGCCATGAATAAGTACTGTGAAAATGATATTGTTAACATGAT
>JGI24711J26586_10001236_pt1 | contig 19788 bp, 18 predicted proteins | sample BioPla3DNA1_FD_26586 | JGI IMG/M metagenome (IMG submission 26586)
ACCCGGTCTTTCGGAACCCCGTCCCGCTCGTCCGACAACGCTAAAAACCGTTCCGATTTCCCCGGCGTTCCCGGCATCGGGATCGGGTTGCTCATCGTGAATTGCACCGGGGAACCCATTGCGGTCGTATGAACCGCCGCATGAAGGGTTTGGCGGTGGGTTAAATCAGCGACCAGGAAACCCGGAAAATGCTTCACTAATCTTCGCGCATCTTCTTCGTTCACAAGCAACACGACCAAAGACCCGACGTTCCCTAGTACCCCATCCAGCACTTGTTCCGGGATGCGGGACAAATATTGGGTCGCGATAATAAACCCAAGGCCGAATTTTCGGTCCTCAGACAATATGCGCGACATCACGTTGGTCGCGTAATTGTGTACCTCGTCCGCAATTAGGAAATGGGGCCGCCGATGTTCCCTCGGTCGCCCAGCTCTTGATAACGCCGAGAAATGGTATCGATTGACCAGCGCAGCCCCCATGATCGGGGTCACGTCCTCCCCTGCGCCGGAGAGGTCAATCAACAAAATATGCCCTTCGTCCATAATCTTCAAAGGGTCGATGGTTGATTTGGGTTGGCCCACGACCCGCCGGACACGAGGGTACACTGTGAACGCCCCGATTTTGTTCCATATCGGACCTAATGTATCCCCGATTTTCTTCGCATACCCCGGAAATTCGTTCAACCAGAAACTCGCAAGTGCGGGGTCGGATTTAACCTTGTTTATCGCCGCCATTTGCATTTTTTCGTTGCTCAACAGAGGCGGCAAGGACAGAATTGTTTGGTTATCTAAGCGCACCAGGGTGAGCAATGCGTTTTTAAGTATGTGTTCCATCCGGTAACCTGTACCACCAGGGAAAAGATCCCGAAGCATTGATACGAATTCCCCGACCGACGCTTCTTCGAGGCCCGGCGGCGATTCGAGAATGTTGAATCCTCGGGGCCGGGAGGTATCGCGGAAATGGAGAACGTGAATCCGGTCCGCGAGTTCGTCGGGCAACCGTTCCAAAAGATCATTCACCGCATCTCCGTGAGGGTCGATGAAAGTAAACCCCGGTGCGGTATCGGGATTCTTAACCAGTTGTTCCGCAAGATACATGCACCAGTTTAGCAATGTGACCGTTTTCCCCGACCCTGTTTTGCCGCAAAGAAAAGCGTGCCGCAACAAAGCTTCAGCAGGGAAATTTATGGTCCGACCCGCATCCTCTGCGTGGTCGGAATAACCTAGTCTAAGTTTCATCGTATCCCCTCCATCCAGGCTTTCGTTTCGCCGGGGATGTGGACTTTCTTGTATCGAGGGTTATTCTCGATAACTTGCGACCGACAAAACGGACATATGATTTCTAACATAACCTGAGTCGAATCGAAATACGCAAACAAGGTCAATACTTGGCGCGGCATCGGTTTCTTACAATATGAGCATCTGAGCATCGTTTCTTCCATAAACCGCCCCGCTTCAAACCAAAGTCCCCTGTTGCACTTCCCCATCCTCCATGAGACAGAGCGCGAGCAAGCAATAAACGATAATGTCGCGCAACCGTTCCTCGCACTCAGGATCATCAAGGCCACGGTTACACAGCGCGACCCAATGCTTGTCTACGTAGGTCGCCAGAACCTTGAACATTGCCCCACGGTCCGTGTTGCCCTCGATCCGGCGCGCGGTTTCCCGGAAATTATAGAACAGGTCGGCGTTGCGACCGTAACTTTTGTTCTTCCGGGAAAATAGTTCCATGATATTACTGAATTCTCGTTGAGCAACGAGTTGAAACAACTCGTTGCTAGGCTGTTCGTAAGTCAATCGCCATCTCTCCTTTCCCGTTGGCCCACCAGTCTTTGTAGCAACGAGCGTGAATGTGTAGTACCGTCGTGCCCTTTGAACCTTCCCCGATTTCCAACACACAAAGGTCGCCCACACGAATCGGGGCCTCGCAATATGCGCAATAATACCCCGTTTCTGGCGGGGTTGGGGGTTCTTGAAAAAGTAGTTCGAGTTGTTTTTGAACTCGTGCCTCAATTAACACGATGATTCCTCTCCTTCCCAATAAGCTAAAAAGGCCACAAACCTAATTCGTCCCCCTCGATTAATGTCGGGGGCGCAACGACACCCGAATCCCTTGCTTGTTTGAGCGTCGCACCCAATTCCCTTTCTGCCAGCGCGACCCGAAGAATTGCGGTATCAATGGAATCGTCGTCGGCCTCATTGAACGCCGCCCAAGCGTCCTGCCATGAGGCGACGGCTCGGTAAAAATCCTCGATGATTCCTTCATGTTTCTTTGTTACTGGGGACGGTTGTGACCAAGGGAATCTAATCCCCAAAAACGCCGACCGCATCTCGCTTCTCTCCTTTCTCAAGAAATAGGAAAGCCCATATATTCCGGGCTTTCCTGTCTTTCTTTTGCTGTGGGTTCGTGCTCTACTTCTCCGCCCAACTCGTCCCAATATTCCCTTCGACCTCGACGGGAACCGGGTCGATGAATTCCGCCCCTGCATGAACCATTTCTTTTTCCAGCATCTCTTTCATGGTTTCCGCTTTCTCCATCGGCCCTTCAAGGATAATCTCGTCATGAACATTCGCGGCCAAATACACGTCGTCCCACCCATACTCAAGCAACCGATCATGAACCCGGATTAACGCCCGTTTTAAAATCGACGCCCCGGTGCCCTGGTCGGGAGAATTGGCAAGCATCGTGAGCCTTGCTAGTGTTTTGCCTTTAAACCACGGCCACACCCGTTTACGTCCCGGCGGAATTGTCACCGAGACGAGCTTCGCGCTGTAATACCCCGTATTATGATGGTGGAACCAATGAGGGACCGGGCTGTCCATCAGCGAACGTTGCTTTTGATGCCATTCTTCAATCTTGGGATAGGTCGCGAAAAACGCTTTCTTGGCCCGGTTCGCCTCAGTCAATGACATATCGACCCCGTAGTCATATTTCGCTGAATCAACTAGCCTTTGCGCACCGCAACCGTAGATCAAACCAAAATTGATCGCTTTTGATGCCTGTCGTTCATCCTTTGATACTTGGTCGATGTCTTTCCTCCCGACCGCCGCCGCCGTCAACCGATGTAGGTCTTGACGGTTTTGAAACGCCGTTACCATAGTCGGATCGCCGGACAGCCAAGCCATAATCCGCAACTCGATGGCCGAATAGTCAGCGATTACGAGGCAACGCCCTTCGGGAACCTCGAACAATTCCCGGTATTCTTTCGTTCGTGGGATCTGTTGCAGATTCACATCGCTTGACGTGAACCGCCCAACCCCCTTGTCCCCAAGTTGCCGGTAACTCGACCGGAGATGAGCGTAACCGTTGGGGTCGTCGCCCGTTTTCTCCAGCCAACTAACCAGGAAAGCGACCCGTTTTGTTTTTTCCCTAAACCCCAGAAGTAACCGGGCAAATTCGTCCCCCGCCCTGGCGAGGTCTTGTAACGTCTCGTCCCTGGTGTCCGTTACCGAATGTCCCACATGATTGAAATATTCCAGGACGTTTGGAATGCTCGCGGGGTTGAATCTTCCCGGCACGCCTTTTCGGACATCCTTGATCGTCTTAAATTCGCACCCAGAGGATTCCGCCATGCCGATTAATTTTATCTCAAGCTCGTCCCGCTCTCTGGTCAACGAATCCAACAATGCCTTGGTCGCGGTGAGGTTTAACGGCATCCCCGTTATCTCCATTTCAACGACGGAGGGCAAACAATCGAATTCTAACCGGGCGGCCTCCTCCATTTCGTTACGTTGAATCAAATCCAGCAAAATCTCGTATAGGATAGGGAGAACCAAGACATCTTTAGCAGCGTAGAGAATTTGATCGTGACTCAGGGTTTCCGCCGACCAATCAGAGGTCTGTCCGGTTTTATCGAGCTTTACATTTAAGTGGCGATCAACGCAATCAGACAATCGATGCTTCGGATATTCTTCTTTAAATCTGTATTTGCTGTTCTTAGAGGTCGTCGGTTCCATCTTGAAAAACCCAGCCCACACCAACTGCGATGCGAGCATGGTGTCGAACAGGTTTCGCATCGGTATGCGGCGACCCGCCGAGGCACGGATAAATCCGAGGTCGAAACTCAGGTTGTGGCCTATTTTTATTACATTGGGATCGCCGACCAACGCAACCAGGATTTCCACGATTTCTTTTCGTTCATCCGCCGACAAAGCAAACAGGTCTATAACATACGCTTTTGCCGACCCGCCAGGTACCGAGGATTTCCCGGCCTCGTCAACTAACCGCTTTGATCCGGGGTATTTAGGGATTCCGATTTGCACCAGCCTTATCTTTGCGGCAAGGGGGTCAAGCCCAGTGGTTTCCAAATCCAAACCGCATATACCGACCTTGGACGCCTCATTCACCACGGCTCGGAATCCTTCAAGGTCGGTCACGATCTCGATTTCTCCCTGGTCAAGCCATTCCGACCACGGAGTTTTCGGGGCGACCGTTTCTTCCTTGGATTCGGTTAACATCGATTTCGGTGGTTTATGGGTTTCCGATTCTTCGTCTTCCGGGAAGAGCGATGAGATTTTCCCTTGATTTCTTGATGGTTGCGCTTTCTCGGGATTTTGCGGAAACACGAATTCAATGTCCGCTCCGTCGAGTACATCAGCTAGTTTGGAGCGAAACCGGGTTAAAACACCGGAATCGACAGGACGTCCCAGGTGGAATATGCGCCGATTTTTAACCGTCACTTGTTTCCGCACTGGACAATCGGCGACTATTTCTCCCCAGAATTTTTGCGCTTGCCGCATCTTGTGCTCTATGTATGTTAAGTGTTCCTTGGTACGCGGCCCGTCCTGCAGAGCCTCGATTTCGTCGATCATTTGATCGAATTGCCCGAGGGCCGACGGTCCGGTTACCTCAGCCCATAAACGAGGTACAGGATCGAGTACCGACTCGGCCACCCAAACAAAGAAATCGTTGTATAAACTGGCCGCGATATCCCGAAACTCGGTGTCGCTAATGGCACGATGAGGTTGACGATCGGTAAAATCCTTGAGAGCAGTATTCAACACTTCTACCAACTCCTGTCTGTCATTTGGTTTCGTAGAGCGGCACGGGTAAGCATTCTTTGAGGAACCAGCGGTGTTTTCCGATGGCCCGCGGGTCGGTGATAACCACATAACCACGATCATTCTCAGTGCGGATCAACCGGCCCACGCCTTGCCTCAACGTCATCGCGGTCAAGGGCACTATGACCGTTTTCCAAGCGGTTCGTCCAGCAAGCCAGCTTAAAGCCTCGATTAACGGTTCATCAGGGCGAGGAAACGGTATTTTTGCCACAATCAAGGTAGACAATGCGTCCCCTGGTATATCGACCCCTTGCCAGAAAGACGACACCCCGAAGAGCACTGCGTTTCCGTGGGATTTGAACCGGGCGAGCAAGTCGGCTTTGCCACCATTGCGACCTTGAACCAGCAATATCCGGTCGTCTGGGACCGTGGGTGCGACGTGTTCCACGACCGCGTTCATCTCATGGTAGCTTGTGAACAGAACCATGATGCCGCCGAGGTATTTATAGGCCCGATTCACGAATTCAGCGATTTTCTGCGCCCGTGAATTCCCATTCGACGTATTCAGATCGGGATGTTTCGCGACAAAGGCCGTCATTTGGTCGGAATACCGGAACGGCGAAGGCACCACACCCATTACGATTTCGCCCCGCTTAAATCCGTATTCCTCACGGAACCATTCAAACCCATCGCTCTGGGGGAAAGGAAACAACGTAGCACTCGTAAGAATGACGTTTTCGTATGAGTCCCATAACCCCGCGAGCTTGTCGGCGACCCGGACCGGGCAAGCCGTGAATTTTCGCCCGTCGAACCACACCGCGTCGCCGGTTGCGCCGATGGTGCGGTAGTGTTCGGTCAATCCGGCGCACCGGCAAAGTGCCGAATCCAGTTCGATTATCCGTTCTTCAATCCGACCGAGCAATTTCGTTTGGTGTTTTAGGGACACTCCTTTTTCTGCGTCCTCTTTTACCGATGCCCACGATTTCATGTCATCGCATAATTGCATTGCGGTATATAAGCACCCTCGGGCACGGGATAGAGGTTCCCGGATTTCTTTAAGGCTCGGATATTTGTCGCCCGGCAACATGAGCCATTGTTGAGTAGAGCGTTGCTTCATTTCGTTATTGGCCCAATGAAACAAGGTTTTTACGTTCGCTTCGATTTGAGCCGCGAATTCAGCGTATTCCTCTTGTAACGATAAAACGCGGGACATGAAATCCTCGTTCCCTTGAGCAAACCAGGCAATCATATCAAACGATTTCTGAATGTCCTTGTTTAGCCGCGACCATCGGAACATCGATAGATGGGTCTCGAACGACCCGCGAAACGCGTCCGGGAAATCGTGGGCCTCGTCGATTATGAGGATCTCCGGGGGATCTTCGCCCTTCACGGCAAAAAGGCTGAAATCAATTTTGCTCCGCAACATGTGGTCCGTCGCGACAAGGTGATGATTCGCTATCACGACCTCCGCCGTGGCCGCGTTTTCACGGGCACGGGCGAAAGGACAACAAGCGAAGCTACACTCTTTGCAGTCAATGGAATCGTCGGCAGCAGAAATCCTCGACCACCATCGGGGTCGTAGTTCTTCATCGACCTTGGAATCTTGCATGACGGGAAGATGGTCGTAGATTCCCGACCCTCCGCCCTTGAACCATTGTTCGATGTTATGAAGGAAATCTAATTCTCGTTCCTCGACATCGGTAAGGTCGCAACCCAGGTCGACGAGGGATTTGATTCGGCGCACCAAGGCTTCCTGGCATAAGTAGTTGTATTTTCCGAGCAGGATGGCGATGGTCGGGTTCTTCCCGGTGATGTTGCCTACGAGTCCGGCGAGCATTGGTGCGTCCTTCTCGTACAATTGTTCTTGAAGATTCTTCGTGCCAGTGGCGACGATTACCCGGCGTCCCGTTAGGACAGCATGGAGTGTCGCGGGTAAAAGGTAACCGAAACTTTTCCCGACCCCGGTTCCGCCCTCGACGGCGAGGTATTTTTGTTCTCGTTCGCCAGCGAGGATCTCAGCAACAGTCCGCAGCATTTTTATTTGGCCCTCGCGTCGGCGCGTGTTGGGAATATTTGTTAACAGAGACTCGCAGAGGTCAGGGAAATTTTGTGTCTCACGGGTTTGGAATTTCCAATTTTCAGAGTGAGATTTTGTGTTTTTTACATGCATTTTTGTTAACATAATATTTCTCTCCGATTTGCCGTTTCTTTCCAAGAAATCAAAGAAGCCCGGTATGTCGGGATTCTTGAGTTTTTTGGCAATATATGGTGTTACCAAGCTGTTACCACCTGTTACCAAGTGCTTGGTAACAGCAAAAAGCCCAATATTACTAAGGGTGAGAGGGGTTTTTGAGTGTTGTTACCAAGTTCCGATAAATAGGGTATGTATATATAAGTAATAATTTTGTGTGTTAATATTTGGTATTACCAAATATGTAAATTATTGCTACACAAAAATTTGTGTTCCTATATACGATGTCCCTACGGGACTTGGTAACAATACGACTCTTCGAGTCGTATGATACCAAGTCCCACCGTCGTTTGAGGGGTGTTACCAAGGTGTTACCAACTTGGTAACACCTTTAGTCGTCAATACCCGCAAACCCTTGCGGGTTCGGGGTTTTGAGAGTTCGTATGCTGTTACCAAAAAATCGGGTACTTGGTAACAGTTTTGGTAACAGCTTAAAACTCGGGTTCAATGTACAATGATTCATCCCCGTCCTCATCCACATTCTCCCCTGATAACAATGACCAAGGAACACAGATGCATCGAACAAGAGACTTCCCGATTCGCACCGCGAGTTTCCCCCGCACCGTTTTCGCCCCGGTCGCTAAAACCTCCGTCCTTCCGACCGCGTGCCCATCCGCTAACAACGCTTGCAACGCTTGCGCCGGGTCAAGATCAAACGGTTCCCTTGATACCGCCGCCGCAAACGCCGCATCGGTCAAAGCAACAACATCAACCTTATTCCCTTGGTCGTCCGTCACCTTGGTTTTTGCCCCAAGCAACCGTTGCGGCGCAAACTCGCTAGTCCGCAACCCATCTATACTCTCCGCGTTCTCCGCTACATAGGTCTGTACCGCGGCGAGCGCAACGTCACCGACATTCTCGGTCGGTATTCCCGCAACCACCATTTGCCACCCTCGCACGAACGAGGCCAAACATGCACGGGAATCCTCCCGCGCCGTACCCCACGAATCTAAAAGAAACGATAACCCTGCCATCCCGATCGCCGCCCTCGTAGCCAACCGTCCCGCCGATGCTCGGGCCGATGGGTCGGTCGGCAAATCTCGGCGCAAATAATCAATCGACGTTCGGATGGCCTCCCGTATAAACTCGTCACCGTTTTCCTCGACCTGTCGTACCAACCATTTCAGATAATGCCGTCCTGCGTGTCCGTGGTGCGAGGATGCCATATCCGTCAAACGCTCGGCCTCGTTGCGGTTCCGGTCGCTCTCTTCCTCGAACATAGGAGGCAATTTCATTACTCGCTCATGCGCCCCGGACCCAGGCGGCAATTTCATCGTGACGTCGACCTCTGCGGTTCCGAAGCACACAACATGGAACCCCCGTGTCCGACGGCCACCGCCGCCGCGGGCACCGCGTTCCCGGTCCATCCCGCTTGATACCTGATGTATGAGATGAGTGAGTTCCTGGGCCGATGCTCGTTTCACGTCACGCGCTAAGTGTTGCAGTTCTTCAAGATGCACCGTGAGATCGCAATTCGTTGCAAAAAGTACCCCGGCGGCTACTCGGGTCCGGTCGGCGAAGCGCAATCGACCGCTGTCCCCGGTTCCCGGCCATCCATATAATGACGCAACCACGGAATTCCACGTCGTCTTGCCTTGGTGTCTCGACCTACCCCCGGCTCGCGGAACCATGATTACCAAAAAACCCGCGACCTCACTCAACCCCTGCCGTTGTGCAAACCTGAGCAAGGGCGCACCCGCCGCACACCCGATGCCAAACGCGACCTGGGGATATTGCAGCATCGTTTCAATGAGGAAACGGATCTGAGTCTCCTTGTCCCCTTTCGCGGCAAAACTGCCTAGAATCTGGCGTTCAAGCGGCGATATATCATCGGTCCATCGAATATCATCCTCGGTGTTTCCCCCGCAACCCTCAGCCTTGGCCGCACCATCCTCCTCCGTATCCTCATCCTCTTCGTTTTCTTTTTTCTCATGGGCCGAAAGGACCTCGCGGCCCCATACCATGATCCGCTCACCCTCGATCTCGTACCATCCGCATCGCGTCACCCCGCGCACTGTCGGCAATTCAGGGGCGTTCTGATGACCGAGGACCGCCAGGGACCGCAACCCATCGAACCATACCACCAGGTCATTCACCGTGTCCGTCGATACCGGGACCCCCAGGTCGATTAGTTCTCCGACCTTCTTAGAATCGAACAACCACCGTGCGGGGCAATCAGCGTACCGCCAATGGTCTTTTTCCCACCATGCCACGGTCCATTTCTCGATCCCCGTGTCGGCCTCAATCGGCGCGAACCTCTGAGCCAGAAGAATGACGGTATCAAGGATCGGGGTCGTTATCTCAAACCCCTCGTTTCCGATTTCAACCTTCACGACCTGGCCGTTTCTTATGTCCCAGTATTCCGATTTTCTAGCTCTCATCGGTAGAGGGAAATTTTCGGGCACAATCTGGATCGCGGGAGGAAACCTCCCTACGATAGTCCGTGCGCCCCCGGCACTCGGATCGCCGCCGCCATCGACTATTTCCCATCCGCGTTCCTCGGTCTTTATTTTTCGGCGTGTCTGGGCCACAATCTTTTCAAGTTTCGATGCTGTGACAACCCGGCCACCGCCTCGCGCTTTGACCTCAGCGACAAAACGGGCCAGTTCTTCCGACCCCAAGACTGCCAGCCGCCGTAGAAATTCCTGTTTGAACACGTTGGGCCAATTCCCATCCAGATCATCCAGAATCCGGCCAACACGGTCTGGCATTGGAACCAGAACATCCAATTTCTCGGCCAACGCTTCCGGGAGAGCTGACATCCCGGCGACATCTTCCCCGGCAACAACCTTCGCGTATGTATCCGACACAATCCTCATCCGGTCTCTGGTGTCCCCATCACCGGCGATTTCCATGACTTTTTGGAAAACCGCTTCCGTAACCTCTTGGGGCACGCCTCGTTTCGCGAGAAAACCCGCTAGCGCAAGCGCGTTGGCATGACGTTCCCCCGGCCCCCAGTGTTGCCGAACAGCATCTGTCACCGCTTCGGTGTCGATTTGCGTCGGCGTCGCAAACATCTGTTCCCGCCGTTTTTGCTGTTTCTTTTCGGTGATGATCTCCTGCGCCCACGAAACCAGCACATCCAAGGAATATCGGCGGTCGTTGATCTCCACGGCCTCGACCGGGCGCGGTTCGCTTGGCGTTTTGTGATTCCGCGTTCCGGGAACCCTTAGAACTCGCGGCAAATCGGACGTGTTGTCTAGTTTCCAATCCCTCTCTGCCATCAATGCGGCGAGGGCTGTATGAAAAAGTTTCGATTGTTTTCCGACGCGTTCCTGATCCGCTTGCGTCGGCGTCGCCAGGAACCCGGAATTGAAAATCCAATATGCGTGATACCCTCCGCCTGAGTCGATGATGATGCTTGGCGGGTGTGGCAACGACAGCAAGAATTCTCGGGCTTCTCCCTTCGTGGGGAGCGCGTCGCTCGAATGAATCCCCTCTTTGCAATCCACGTCAGCCCAGAAGCCAGGGATTCCGGCGACATCTTTCACCGCGCCGCGTTTGTCCGGACCAAGATTTTCCCGGCGCAGCCCGACTCCGAAATACGTATCTTTACCTTGGCTACTCAGGTTAAAGGCTTCTTGACTTGCGGCCTCAATGCCCTCAGCGGTCGCGGGGAAATAGTATGTGGTTTTTTCATGTCGTTCCCATACTGTGAGCCACCCGTCTACGTTTACGGGGGGCGGATATAACATACGGAAGAAGTCTTTAGGTTCCATGCGTCCACCTCGATTCGTTGTTCAAAAAATCGGGCCGGGAACCTCGTGGCCCCGGCCTATAAATAGGGAGGGTAGAAATGATCGAGAGGGCAAAATGCCCTCAAGAAAAGCGAAACCCCGCTACTTGACGGGGTTGGATGTTAGATATGTATTTCTTTTTCAATACAGCATAATCTTAGCTTTCCTCTTTCAAAACGGAATGATATATGTGCTTTGTATGCCGTGCCCGTCGAAAGCGTTTGAACAACTATCGTGTGAGTTCCCGCGAAAGGATTAACATATGTTTCGAGTACCTCACAATTTAATTCCTCGAACACCGTACAAATAAGTTCTTCAGCTTCCATAATACAGAAAGGACGACGATACAACACGACATCTTCATCTATCCTTTTTATCCTCCCCAAACGACCAGCCTCCTCCCCTCCTCAATTTCTGCCCCGACCGCTAAATGTGCTCTATTTCGCCCTCCCCTGCGACCGTCTCCGTGATCCTCGAACCGCGTTTGAGCCTCAGCTATGATTTCCTCGACCTCTTGGCTAGGTTCCGTTTCTTCCTTGTTTCTCGATGTGATTTCCAGACGGAAACGAGGAAGCATAATTTCTACTATTGCCTCTTTTTTTGTGTCTTGATATAATTTGGGACGTAAAGTTCGACAAATCTCGCGTTTTCGGGCTCGGATGGTTTCCCGGATCAACTCGGAATTGATTCGGTGAACGGCTTTAATGTTTTCCTCTTCTTCAAGTGTTACGCCCCGCATGGTTTTCTCCATCGGGGCGATGATCTTTTCTTGAGGATGTTTGATTTTGAATTCGTATTCTACACTCGCTGAGGCTATCCGTTCGATGGGGCAGACTTTTTGACGGCCTCTGGTCGATTTTATTCGAGAACTAGATTTATACGATTTCAACGCCAATTGTTTCGACCCCCCATCCGTGTGCGATAGGAACAGTGATTCGGTATGCTCGCATAAACTTGTCCCCTCGACTGGTCACATATTTCGCGACGACGGTCAGAGTGTGTTGTTGGCTTGCTTGGGTTTTGAGCCAACCGCGATCCCGCCAGTACCGCAGGATTTGGGTTTGTTGTTCTTCTCGTATTCTTGCTGTATTGAAGAAATCCCGCATAGTTATGGTACTGATGATGACATCAGCACTCATGCGATCAGCGGCATATTGAATCCTAACAAGAGTGTCTTGATCCTGAAACTCGGCCTCGTTCCTCCATATCCATGTTTGAAATTCCTCATATATAGCAATCCTCGCATCCTGAGGCAAAGGCTCAACCGGCAAGTCCGCATAAAGCAATTTATTAGTGAGGAAATTAGCTAGCTGCTTGTTGTTGACGAATACCCCGGCTATTTCTAATCGGTTAACCAATGCGCGAATAGTGCAAGGTGTCTGAAAGGATATGATCGGATTCCTTTCAGGAAGAGCAACATAAAAAAACCGTTCGCCCCTCTCTGCATCCTCCAGTATTTTTTGAATCTGGATAGTCTCACGGGATAGGACAACGGATTCTTCCTCGGAAATCGGATATTCGTTATTCCCCAAGATTTCGATCATTAGTTTTCTCCCTCCTCAAACATAATTTTTTCAAAACCTGTAACCGACCCGAGAAAACCTCCTCAACCCCCGACGGCTCAAGGGGTAGGGCGGTTACAAATACCCTGTAAATACCCTGTAAATACCCTGTAAATACCCTGTAAATACCCTGTAAATACCCTGTAAATACCACCTTGTAACCGCCCAAGCCACGTTATCTAAAATTGCACTTCCGTTAAATCCGCCACTCCATTAGCTTCCTCGGCTACACTTGCCTCTACCACAGCATCTTCCAAGGTGCGGCGGAATGCTTGCCGTAATGCAACAGCATTCTGGAATTCTTCTGGGGTAGTTTCGCGCGCAACCTCGATCGCGAGTTTCGCGAACACAGCCCCGCCGTCTGTACGGGCCTCTTCAAGGCGCATGGTGACGACTACTGAAGGAAGAGGTTTTCTCTGTGCGACCAAAGCCGAAGCAAACCGGTCAAAACGTCGGAGAGACGTTGGCGGCAAGAAAATAACCGCCGGAATTTCCCACCCTTCAGGGAGGAAAAGGAGTTTTCTTTGTTCCTTACATGCCTTGGCTTTGCCGTTGCCGCCTGATCCCCATTGATTGTAGGAGCAAGTTGCGCAAGAAATTTCCGTGCCGTCACTCGCGGTTCCGGTTTTATGGTCGGCACTCAGGCATTCAATTGTGGAATCGGTTTCGTTGAACCGAACGCGGGTTTTTTGAGAAAGCAAAATGATTCCGGTTAAGGCGCGTTCGACGTGTCCGTCGGCGGTCATGAAACACCGCGAACGATGCTCTATCCCGATTTTGACCGGGGTCGCTTGAAATCCGTCAAGGTCCTCGGCTAGCAGGTCTGCCATGAGGTCGGGGTTCGCGGGAAGGGTTGAGGGAGCCTCAAAAAACTCGTCCATTCTGTTTGCGTTTGTTCTCGGCATTACACATTCCTCCTGTTTTTTGGTTTTTTTGTTTCTGGTTTCCGATCGCTGGGTTATCCTGCCGTTGCGTTGTTTTGATTTTCACCAGCCTTTCGTACATATTCGTTTGGGTCGCCGATTAATTCCATGAGCGACACGCCTAGGGCGTTAGCGAGTTTTATCGCTATTGGGATTGTGGGATGTCTTTCGCCACGTTCAAGATATGCGATGTATGATTGGGACACACCGCTTATTTGTGCTAGTCTAGCTTGGCTAATTCCTTTTGTTTTTCGATATTGTTTAACTCGCATCTTATCTCTCCTTGACATTATTATAACACTATTTTGGCGTATTACAACCCTTTATTGTGGTATTTGACAAAGACGGCACTATAGTGAATTATTACTCCACTGGAATCAAAATATCATTTGACTATGCCACTATAGTGTTATATAGTATAAGCACTATAGTGAATTAAACGTATTGTGGAAGGCGTGGTGAAATTTGGATATTGGAAGCAAAATCCGGGAATTCCGGGAAGCACAAAATATTAGTAGGTATAAATTAGCGAAACAGGCTGGGATACCACAATCAACATTATCAGCAATTGAAAATGAAGGGAAACAACCTACCATACCGACCCTTGAGGCAATATGCCGAGGGCTTGGAATTTCGTTACAAGAGTTCTTCCAGGATACCTCACTTACTGGAGACGAATTATTCTCTGCTCATTTGGGAAGCCAGATTCTCACACTCCCCAAAAGCAAGAGGAAGGTGATTGAGGATTTACTAGAAGCATTTAAGCTAGATGAAGAAAATGCGTTAGAACCCTCCGAAGTTGCGAGAGAGGTGCTCAATAAAACAGTAAGGATGCAGGAACCTTCTCTCGATGCCGTTGCACAACGATTGAAGCAAGGTCGCGAAAACAAAAGGATCTCGATTTCCCAATTATCTGAGGAGACACAGATTCCCCAAGATAAACTAACAGGGTTTGAGGAGGGCTTTGAGGTTCCCTCCATGACAGAATTTAATGCTATCTTAGATGCCTTAGACATATCACCGTTCGATTTCTTCCGGCCTGAAAAAGCGAACGCTATTTCGTTGGAAATTGAATCCGCGAGTGAAGAGATCCAAGAAAAATTCAAACAAGCGATTATCAATGGCGAGTCATTCTCTTTTACACTAAAATGCGAAATCGTCGATGTCCTAAAAGACGGCGAGTCGGTATTGCCTGTTGAGATGAGGGAGCCAAAGGTCGATGAGACAACTAACACGCACACCACCGGGGACGGCGGTGTTGAAGGAGGTGAACAATATGTATCTCCTCAAACCGACGTTGAGGGGTCAGCATTAACCGAAGTCCCTGAACCAAGACCCAAACCCCAAACAAGAAGAAAGGTTGAAACCCTAGCCGCTCATAGAAGCGACGATCCGATGACTGACCTGCCCGACGAAGCATGGGAGAACGTACAGGAACTCTTGGAATTCCACAAGCACGAAGTCGAGAAAGAACGGAATAAACCAAAGAAATAATGCCCTCGATCGTCGGTTGCTAATCGAACATATGTTTGATATATTATAGAGGAGATCACTGGAGGGAACTATTCCCAGATAGGTCTCTTTTATTGTTTTTAGGCATTTTCGACATTGTTCGTTACAATAATCCATGTTAGGAGGCGATAATGATTCCGCAAGCATTGTTCGAGCTAGCTGAGAAAGAAAGAATCGTTGTTCGCTGGTGGAAATTTGTACCCCCTGTTCAGGCCGTTTATTGGGCACCGCCGGAATTCCCACCGCTCGTTGGGCTGGACTGGTCCTTGTCATGTTGTACCCGGTTATTAAGGTCCGTCCTTGCGGAGGAACTCGGACACCATTTCACGTCCGCCGGGGTGTTCGTGGCCCGGCCCCACTTATCGTATGCCGAAAGAATTTGGGTCAGTAAGGAAGAGCACCGGGCGTTGAAATGGGCTGCACTGTACCTGATGCCCGAGAAAGAGCTCGCCTGGGCCTTGCGGTCCGGATTCGTGGAGATATGGGAACTGGCAGATTATTTCGGGGTGACGGAAGATATGGTGAGGTTTAGGATGGAAATTAGTGGAGGGGACAAAAAAGTTGTGTCGATTAGGTAATTCTTTAATCTAACCATCTATTCAGGTTGAATAACCTCAATCCAGGTTTCATCTACCCCTAGCATGTCAATAATGGCGGCTTGGTCAATTTTCCCTGGGTCTTTCAGTGATACACAGAGGTTGCTTTCAGGCACCTTCTCAATTATCGTGAATTGGCCCTCAAATCGGTCGATTACAAACACGTTACCTCACTCGATCTTCGTCTTATATGGAAATAATTTTACATTTAATCATCAAAATCCTGCCAATGTTAGCAAATAAACAATTTGTAGACCCAGAAACAAAGCAACTATATATACCCTGAACACATTCCACATCGGCATAATAAACACAAAAACCCCCATGCCGTCTGGCTTGGAGGTCGTTTTTCTTGCTACCCATTTTGCTACCCACTTTGCTACCGTACTTACGGAGACATGCGGATATTACGGGATTCTTGCGGAGCTATACTCGGCCCTTCCATAAATTTCTAAAGCCCCGCAAACGCCGAGATTTCGGCCTTTTTGAGCACAAAAATGGTCGGGGTGAAAGGATTTGAACCCAATCGCCCCCATTAGAAATGCCGCCGATTCTTCGTTTTTTAGTTATTGCTACCCATTCTGCTACCCATCAAAGCTGATGGCTTTGCCACGCCGGGTCTTTTGAGCATAGCGTCCCACTGTAGTGGCTACGTCCTGACCCACCAAGGCCGCGACCAATATCGGCGGGGTTCCTTCGTCCAGCAGGAGAGTTATGACTGAGTGGCGAATATCATGAACGCGAATGAGAGGCAACCCTGCCTTTTTCAACGCGAGCCTCAAGGTCTTGCGGATCGCTTCATATCTTAAAGGTCTTCCGTCCTGAGCTTGGAAAACCAGGCTCTTCTTTCTTTGTAAGGGCCTGACAGTAGTATTCTTCGACGACTGGTGATGAAGCCGCAACAACTGTAGCGTAGATACATCAAGTTCAATGGTCCTGCGGGAATTGGCCGTCTTGATGTCGTCCTTTTGTCTCCGCTCCTTTATATCCACGCTCTGGTCAATTGTTATTGTGCCTCGTTCGAGATCAACAGATTCCCAGGTCAGGCCCAAAATCTCACTGACTCTTGCCCCGGTTACACATAACAACCTGATGACCAGCCCGTGCTTGTAACCATCGCAAGTATTCATCAGCAGTCTGATCTCTTCCCGCGACAGGGTAGACCTGTTTTCTTTGGGCACCTTCGGCATCTTAAACCCCGTTAGCGCGTCGGAAGGTATTATTTTTTGGTCAATACCTGCTTTGATTGCCGTTTTCAGCGTTGCGTAGATGTTCCGTTTTGTTTTTGGTTTTAAGTGGTCGAACCTGCCTCTCAACCTCTCATGTAGTTTGTTGGCGTCCAGTTCCCACAATATCAGATCTCCCAACAGGGGCTTCAACTGGCGCAAATGCGCTTTATATCCTCTCAGAGTCCCATGACTGACAGAATCGGCCGTGTCTTCGATCCACCTATCTAACCAATCATTAAGGGTCATTATGTCCCTTTTTGGACCGGCGACGTGCTTCATCTGTTTTGTCAATTCTCTCTCCCGCTCCTGGGCCATCGACTTTAAAGGTGCGTAAAATGTCTCGTGATAGTATTGCGGGGTTCCATCACTTCCTCTCCCAAGATAAATCCTAATCCACCACGTGTTTTCTCCTCTTTTTTTGATCATCAGCATTCCCTCCCAATAATGGAAGGGCCGAGTGAGACAGATATTCTACCCCACACGCCCTTCCTCCTGCTTCATGAATTCCTGTAACGCTTCTTCCGTCACCCGGAAACGGCGTTCCGACAACCGCACTGCGATGAGCCGTCCAGTATAGATCAACTCGTAAACAAAGTTTTTTCGGACTCTCAGGATTTTCGCGACCTCGGATACTGTGTAGACTCGCATCTCGTTTTTCACCCCCAAGAAATCCGAAAGGCCGGGGGTTGCCCGGCCTATGTTTTGTGTTCGTTATTATATTCCGCGTTTTCTAAACAACCATTATTCCCTTATGCCCTTGCCACCCTCGACACCCCGTTCTCCATACCCACCGTGTACGCAACGTCGGCGACCTCCGCCAACCTGGGGTCGTGGGTAACAACCACAAATTGCCGCCCCGTCTCCTCCGATATCGCCCGAATCAATTCCCCGAGAGCACGGGAATACCCCTCGCTTAAATGTTTCCCCGGCTCATCCAACACAATGGGAGCTTGGGCGGGGGTCGTCGCATAAGCAACCAAGACCCGCAACGCAAGCGACACCACATCAACCACACCGCCACCACGGGAATCCATCACCGGGGTCACTATCTCCACGCCGCCGTAGTTCGATGCTACGAAGAATTCCGCCGACGGTCGTCCACCCCGGTCAGATAGCTCGACTTGTAACGAGAATTCGGGGCCAAACACCGCTTGCAATGCCTCTGTCCCCGCCGATTCCACGGCTTTACGGGCTTCTTCCCGCGCAGATTCCGACGATAACCTGAACGCTTCGGCCACGATTTCCAGGATCGACGCTTGGCGGTTTTTAGTTCTAGCCTCGTTTTCCTTGGTAGCACGGATTCCTTCGAGGGTCGCTAACCGCCCCGTAGTTTCGGCTAAGAGGATTTTAGCGCGGTCGAGTTTTTGGGTTAGCTCGTTAATCCTCTCCATCGTTACTCAACTCCTCCCTGCTCCGTTTCCCGACACCAATGCCTCGAAAGGCCTCAATAAATCCTCGACCTGTGCTAATTTCGCCACTATGTCCGCATCGAGTCTTGTTAATTCGTCCTCGGCGCAATCGGGGTCTATTCCCATTGCCCTCATTTCTTGTTCGATTTCACGCAACCTACGCTCGGCGGCGGCTTTTCTTTCCTCGGCCTGGATTCGTGCCGTCTTTGCTCGCTCCGCACGCCGTCGTAGGTCGGTAATGGTCTGCTCATTGAATTCGTTGTTTTTCCGGTTCATCTATCCCTGCCCCCTTCAATAAAATATTCGATGATCCGATAATTCCTGCGACCGCTCGTTCCGCCGCTTCTGCCCCGATTTCGCTCATGCACACGGGGCAACGGCCCAATGCAACAAATATCTCTCTCATTGATCCCTCGATCTCTGATAGCTCGATTCCCCTTTTCACGGCCTCGTTGATCGCGGCCTCGTGGTCCCTTTTCACAACCTGCGATTGGGTCACCGCCCGTTGTACCCTCGCACGGCGCAACCACATCACATCGATCTGATCAAGCAGATAAAAACAGTCATAAACCTCGGACAACGCGGACAACGACCTCAAGTACCCCTGAATTTCGTCGTTTACCCCCCGCCGTTCTTCCACGAGACGGCGCAACCGGGTTTCACGTGCTTTCATCCCACCGATCTCCACAATCTCCTCGACGGTCGGCATTCCCTCGGTGGCGGCCAAGATGGATTCCATCGTGACTATGACTTCTCGTAGTGCCTCCCTCTCTTGGTAAAGTTGCATTATACGACAACTTCTCGACATCAGGTTGTCACATTCCTCAACCAGAGCCGCCGCCGTCTCCCCGCCCTGCGCCGCAATCAGGATTTGTGATAATTCGTCCACACTGTCGCAGGTCGTTATGAGTTCGGTAAGCAACGCAGCAATTTTATCCCGACGCGATGTATCCTGAGCGACTTGTTCCATCGCACTCGCCGTCTCGTCGATAGCTGCCCTCAATTCCTCGACCCAGGCAAGACCCACGATCTCGATATTCAACGCTCCGATTTCCTCTTCCAATCGGGCTGCATCCCGCCTTGCCCTGGTCGCATCGGTCAAGGTTCCCCGCAACGCCGCATCGAACACGTCCGCTCCGCCTAGAGTACCGATGATTTGTGCTTTCGCTGTGTTCGGCATCCCCAGGAGAAACGGCGGGTCGTGTTGTCCGGCGATGTTTGCGCAAACGGGTTCTCCGGCAACGTCGCTTTTTGCGACACCAGTGATCTCCTGGATTTCTAGGGGAGGGGTGTTCCCGAACCCTCTGTATGCAGAATCATTGCATAAATATACATTGTCACGGGGTGACTTTATGCGCTCGACGTAATCTCCGGTGTCGTAATCTAACCGCACTTTGCACCGTGTCTCCCCCGCACGGACAAATCCTGCGCCCTTGGGTTCGCCGAGGACGAGCCAGCGAAGGGCACGGATCACCGCCGATTTGCCCCGGTCGGATTCTCCGACGAGGACGGTAACGCCGGGGGACAGGTCGATCACTGTGTTCTCGTGGGATTGGAAGTTTTCGATGG
>JGI24711J26586_10001237_pt1 | contig 19787 bp, 20 predicted proteins | sample BioPla3DNA1_FD_26586 | JGI IMG/M metagenome (IMG submission 26586)
ACTGGAGCAGGACCAGGTGACTTTAACGTTATTATTGGTACTGCAAGTGCTGGATTATCCTTAGCATTAAAAAAGTAATATCTAAATTTTCTTTATTATATGTGATAAAACTTAAGATAATAAATAGGAGGAACTTAAATGAGTGTAACTATCCAATTCCCACCAATTTCTAATACCACACCTGCTAATACAACCTTTAGCTCTATTGTAAAAGAAATAAACCGGCCCTTATGCGAACAAGATCGCCTACTATTAGTTTATACAGCAACTATTCAAAATGAATTAGGAACAATACAAGTTGATCCCCTACCTGTTACCGCTAGCGCAGGTATAATTATATATTATTCTATATAAAAGAATACAATGAACATTCTAAAATAAATAGAATAATATGTATTATATTTAATATCCTTAGGGAACAAAGGAGGATTTTATGGATATACACGATTATATAGAACAAGTTTACAAAGAAGAATTGGAGAAATATGAAAAAAAGCAGCAGAGAAAAATAAAAAACACAAAAAGGAAATAGAGCATGAAGAGGAATACAAAGGCAAGGGACCAGTAAAGCTCAAAGAAAGAAAAGAAGAAAAATTTAAAAAGATAGAGGTCTGTCCAAGAGGTCCTAGAGGACCTAGAGGACCAATGGGACCTATGGGGCCTATGGGACCTATGGGACCAAGTGGACAAGATGGTAGGGATGGAGTAGGGAATCCTGTAATAATTCCTTACGCATCAGGTGGAGTTATGGAATTTACAGTTCCTTCTACTGAAGTAGATGAATCGAATACTTGGGCAATTGGCTTTGGAAATTCCGCACTAGTTAGACTTAATATTGATGGAAGTGTCACTTTAATATCACCTCCACAAATACCAGATACTGATTTCACTATGCCATTTTCCCTTCCAAGAGGTGGAGTAATAAAATCTATAGTAGCATACTTTAGAATAACGGCAATAGCCCCAGCTCCAGCTCCTGGTACTGAACTTACAGTAAGTGCTCGACTATTTTCATCAACTACACCAAATGAAGTCTTTAATGAAATAGCAGTGGCAACTCTACCAACCATCACTGATCCACAAGCAGGTAGCATTACTGATGTGCTTTTAGATGGTTTAAATATACCAATAACAGCTAGAACTCGCTTACTATTAGTTCTTTCAATTACATCTACTAATTCTGCTGATCAACTTACGGTAGAAGGTCGTGCAAGCGCAGGAGTATCAATAGAATAAAACTGCTTTTAGGGCTGCTGCAAAAAATCTCGCTCTTCAAGGAGACATAAGGAATGTAAATGTAAAGATGGTAAAGATGGTCGCGACGGTAGGGATGGAAGAGACGGAAAAGACGGGCGAGATGGCAAAGACGGCAGAGATGCTAATCCGAGTATAATTCCATTTTCCTCTGGAACAGCTATAACACTACAAGTAAGTGAATTTAATGTTCTACCAAGAATAGGAGCTGCCATTGCTTTTGGAAATTCTGCATCTGTTACAATTAACAATAATGGGCAAATTAATTTAATACCACCCTCTTCTTCTCAAACTACTCCATTCAATATGGCCTTTTCTTTGCCAAGGGCTGGAGTAATAAGATCAATATCTGTATTTTTTACTGTAGCTACTCCAATAAGAGCTCTTTTTAGTAGAAATATTACTATAACAGTCCAACTTTACAGAGCAGAAGGACTAGGGAACATTTTTTCACCAATTCAAGGTACAAGGTTAGAACTATTCCCTTCATTTTTTGATACAGTAGAAATAGGTGATGCTAGCGATGGCTTTCTAGAAAATTTAAATATCCCTATAGAAGCCCGAAGCCGTCTATTATTACTTTTTACAGCAATATCAAGAAATGGAGATTTGCCAACTAGAATAACAGGCTATGCAAGTGCAGGAATAAGCGTGGCGTAAAAAGATTGGCAAGCAATCTTTTTCAGTTCACAATTCACAGTGCACAGTGTACAGTTGAGGATGAAACTACTGCGTAGTTTCTAAAATTAAATTAAATCCCCTATAAGTTCTTGAAGAACTTATAGAGGATTTTTCTTAATTCAGCTTAAGCTGAATTATTTCCTTAACTGTGAATTGTGAACTGTGCACTGTGAATGTTTTACTCTCTATATTTCCTAATATCTCTTTTTATAGCTTCTAATAAATTATTAAATTCGTAAACTTCCCCATCTTCAATTAATTTATTTAAAGATAGCTCGTATCTGCTGGCTTCTGCAAACTTTCCTAGGGAGCTTAAAATTAAAATATTATCCATTATATTGGATATTATATCTGATTTTACTTCAAATAATTTTTGAGCATCCTTTATTTCATCCTTTATGTCCAGCATTAGTTCATCTAACTCAAAGGCTGCATCTGCTGCTTTTTTTAACTTTTCTCTTACATGGCTTGGAAGTTGTTTTTTATATTTATAATTTAGGGAATGCTCTATAGTAGCCCAAAAGTTCATAGATAATGTTCTGATTTGAAATTCAGCTAATATTACTTTTTCCCCTTCTGCCATATTCACAGGATATTTAATAATCATATGATAGCTTCTATAACCGCTTTCCTTAACTCCTCTTACGTAGTCCTTTTCGTAGAGGATCTTCATATCTTTTCTACCCCTTATAATTTCTACAACAGTATCTATATCATCTACAAACTGACACATAATTCTTAGTCCAGCTATATCTTCTATTTCATGCTCTAATCTATCCATTGGAATACCAAACTTATTTGCTTTTTCCAATAAACTTGATACTTCCTTTACTCTCCCTGTTACAAATTCAATTGGAGAATACTCATTCTTCTTTCTAAATTCTTTTCTAATACTTCTTAGCTTAACCTTTAACTCATCAACCGCTTGTTCATAGGGCATAAAAAATCCCTTCCAATTTTGAACAGTCATACTTAATCACCCTCTTTAAACTTCACCTTATACATTATATCAAAAATAACATAATGTGTAATTAAATTTGTTTATAAAATTTTATCTTTTGAAGGCATCTACAATCCTTTTATTATATGATATAATTATGTTCTACTTAAAGGAGACTAAATTATCTAATTCATAATTACTAAAGAAGAAAAAAAATAAATCGATAATATATATAAATTATAAATGGCTCACTTAGGGTAGATATATTAGGAGGTATTAACATGGGGTTATTTTCCAGAAAAAAGAAAGATTCAAATATTGAAGATACTATTGTGTCAGCAAATCAAAATAGTCAGGATGATTTTTCTCAAACTGATTCAATCACTACTAATTTAGAAGTGAATAGTCACTTAAAGGAAGAAATTGCTAATATTAGCGAAAATAGTTCTAACATCTCTCGTTCAGTACAAGATGTAAACGACTCATTAGCTAGCCTTGCATCTTCTACACTTACTCAAACTGAAGAAATATCAAATGCTAGCAGCATTTTAAGTAGCTTTAGTGAAAAAATGGAGCAATTAGCTTACAACGTTACTAATGTTCAAATAACAGTATTAGATACAGATAAAGCTGCAGAGGATGGCTTAAGTGCCTTCAGTGGATTAGATGAATCCCTTAAAGATTTACAAAGTGCTTTTAGAATGGTTAGCAATACAGTTAACAATCTAGTTTCTAAAATAGAATCAGTTAACATAATTACAGACTCTATAAGCCAAATAGCGAGCCAAACAAATTTACTTTCACTAAACGCTGCTATTGAAGCTGCAAGAGCTGGAGAAGCTGGTAAAGGATTCTCAGTTGTTGCTGGTGAAGTTAGAAAGCTTGCAGAAAATTCAAAGCAATCAGTCCAAAGCATAACTAAAATATTAGATGATATTAAAGCTGATATTATAGAAACTTCAAAAGCTATGGAAGCAGGAAGCTTAGCTATTGATAACCAACAAGGAACTTTAGCTAATACAAGAAATAGCTTTAATAATATAAAAACTTCTATTAGTGAGGCTGTTGAAGAAATAGATGGTGCTATTATAAACTTAACTGAAGCAGCTTCTGAAAAAGACCAGGTTCTATCAATAGTTCAAAATGTAAGCAGCATCTCACAAGAACACTCAGCACTATGCCAAGAAATAGCTGCAAATATGGATTTACAAACAACTAGCCTAGAAAACTTAAACAGCTCTATTTCAGCATTAAAGGATGAACTTTAATTCTATATACATAAGCAAAAAAAGAAGATTGGCAGCAATCTTCTTTTTTGCAATTCATAATTCAAAATTCACAATTCTCAAATCTATATTTCAAATTTTCGACTAAACCTAAAATCACCTTCAATTTTGCACTTTTCATTTTAAATTTTGTATTTTGAATTTTGCATTTTGAATTTCCATTGTAAAAAAACTTTCTACTTAAAGTTTTTTTACTTTGATTTTTCCTCTTCCAAGTTCCACCCTTCCCCTTTTTTCTAAATCCTTAAGCTTTCTGCTTACTACTTCTCTTGCTGTTCCTATATCAGCTGCAATTCTTTCATGAGTTACATATATTATCTTACTTCCATTATTTTGAGCAATCTTTTCTTTAAANTAATTCGTTAATCTATGCTCAATGCTATCAAAAGTCACTTTTTCTAAGCCACTTACAACATTTTCAAACTTATTATATAGATTTCTAAAAATATACTTTAAAAAATCAACATTATCTAATATATGATTTTTAAAGAAAACCATTGGAACAAGAGCAATTACTGCATTTTCCTCTACCTCTATAAAAGAATCACTCTTAGAGTTAGTTAAGGCNCATAGAACCGTATTAAAACAGTTGTCACCACTCTTCAGCCTATATAAGGTTATTTCCTTTCCATCATCTCCTATTTTATAAACTCTTATTCTTCCAGATAATATAAGGGAAAATCCTATACAGCTTTGTTTATCATTAAAAATTCTGCTGCCAATTTCATATCTTCTTACAATAAGTACATTAAACATTTCATCTAANACTTTNTTATCTAATTTTTTAAAAAAGGGGTACTTTCTCAAAACTTCATTTCTAACATTCATAATTTACCTCATATAAATTCTTTAATACTTTATTACATATCTTATTATACATTTTATTTTAGTATTAATAAAAAGAAAAGAACTGTCTACAATATTGTAGGGCAGCTCCTTTCCTTTAAATGTATATTAAGGATTATTATAAACCTAATATACCATCTATTCTGTTCTTATCAAATCCAACAACTATATTTCCGTTAATATCTAGTACTGGAACCCCCATTTGACCGCTCTTTTGCACCATTTCTCTTGCTGCATCTTGATCAAGGCCTACATTTACTTCTTCATAGTTTATTCCATTACTCTTTAAATAGTTCTTTGCCTTTACACACCATGGGCATGTTGATGTTGTATAAACTTTTATATTATTCATTATTATAACCTCCAATTAATTATCTTATTTATATAATAATTATATTATACTTCTCTTATATGTACTGTAACAAAGTCACATAAGGTTTCTTTTTTTCTTACTTTTGCTATAGTCTCTTAGCCCTACTAATAATTTTGCATATAAAAAAAATCCCCAGATAATTGTCTAAAAAAAGAAGTTATTCCAGAACAATGCTAAAAATGTTCTAGAATAACTTCTTTTTTTGTAATCAAAAATATTAATTTATATCCAGACTTTAGTTTATATTAAACAAACAATAATTGTCAACTATATAATATAAATTCCTATTTTTAATTACTAAGTTTATTTGCTAGCATGAGCAGTTTTTCCAAACTCTTCTTTATTAAAATATTTAACTAATGCAAGAATTCCCACTGCAACTACTGCTCCAATTATTAAAAATTGAATTATATCTGCTCCTGTTGCTAATCCCATAATTAATGTTCCAATAAATTTAAATAAGTATGCGCAGATCCATGCTAAGGCAAATTGATATCCAATTGATAACCACATCATTTTACTTCCATACTCTTGTTTCATAACTCCAATAACTGCAAGGCAAGGTGTGTATAAGGATACAAATATTAAGAATGCATAAGCTGTTACTGTAGTAAAGACTGTTGGCAGTACTACTGCTAGATCTCCATAAACTATTTCCATAGTTCCTATTATAACTTCCTTAGCTGCTAAACCTGATATTATTGATACTCCTGCTTGCCATGTACCAAAACCTAAGGGTTCAAAAATTGGAGCAATGAATCCTCCTAATGTAGCAAGGAAACTTGAATCTATTTCTGTTGTGTATCCATTCATATTAAAGTAAGTTAAGAACCAAACTAATATTGAAACTCCAAATATTAATGTTCCAGCCCTTATTATAAAGCCCTTTGACTTTTCCCAAGCATTTAATACTAATGTTCTAAAGCTTGGAACTTTATATTCTGGTAATTCTAATATAAAGGGCTCTTCATCCTTTTTAAATAATGTGTTCTTAAATAAAAATCCAACTAGTATTGCAATTACAATTCCTAATAAGTATAATGACATAACTACTATATCTTGATTATTTTCGAAGAATATTGACGCAAATAAGGCATATACTGGCAGTCTTGCCCCACAAGAAACAAGAGGTGCAATTAATGCTGTCATCTTTCTATCCTTTTCACTTTCCAATGTTCTTGTTGCCATTATTGCTGGTGCTGAACATCCAAAGCCCATAATAATTGGAATAAAGGCTTTTCCTGATAATCCAATCCTTCTCATAATTCTATCCATAATAAAGGCTACTCTTGACATATATCCACTATCTTCAAGAATACATATTCCTAAGAAAAGGGCGAACACTATTGGGAAGAATACTATTACTCCACCCACTCCTGCAACAATACCATCTAAAATTAAGGACTGGAACCACTCTGATGAATTTTCAAGGAAGCCTGCAATATATGGTGTAAATGCATCTGCCACAAAAGCATCTAGCATATCAGCTAAAGGTTGTCCAAACCAGTTAAAGGTAAATTTAAATACCACTAGTAAAGCTAAAAGGAAAATTGGATAAGCTAGAAGAGGATGTAAAAGCACCTTATCTATAGTTTTTCCAATATTCTGAGCCTTACCTGGACTTCTTAAACTTTTTTTTATTACCTTATCTAAATAATTATAAGTTTCATTTTCAGACTTAAATCTTAATTCATAATTTACAGCACTACCTTTAAGATTAATTATTGTTTCTTTTATTTTATCTAAACCCTTTTTAGTTTTAGCTGATATAGGAAGAACAGTAACTCCTAATTCCTTCCCAAGCTTTTCACAATCAATGTCTAGACCTCTCTTTTTAGCGATATCCATCATATTAAGTAATATGATAATAGGTTTATTAAATTCCATTAATTGAGTTGTTAAATATAAATTTCTTTCTAGGTTTGTTGCATCAACAACATTTAATATAAGATCTACATCATCTTGTTCTAAAAACTCTCTTGATATCTTTTCTTCATTTGAATAAGTATCCATGGCATAAATGCCAGGTAAATCTACTATTTTTATATCTTTACTAAAAAATCCATACTTCTTATCTATTGTTACACCTGCCCAGTTCCCAACATATTGCTTTGAACCCGTTAATGCATTAAATACAGTTGTCTTACCTGTATTAGGATTACCTATTAATGCTGCATTTATCATATTTCCACCCCTTACTCACTTAAATAAATATTCTTAGCATCTTTCTTTCTTATAGCTAGATCAAATCCTCTGAAGGAAACTAGAATGGGATCTCCTAAAGGTGCAACCATCTTAACTTCAAGTTCTGTCCCCTCTACACAACCTAAAGCTAATAATCTCTTTGCCAATTTCTTATCTCCAAGAACCTCTTTTACTGTGCCTTTTTCTCCAATCTTTAAATTGAATACTGTCATATATGTATCCCCCTCTGCACAAATTTTCCACTTATATATAATTATACTCAATTGAAATTGATTGTCAATAACCTTGTAGAAATTTTTGATATTTTTTTATCAATGCTAATTATATTGAAATCTTTAATTTTATCTTTAAATTGTTNATTTTATCTGTACATTTTAATTTTTATTATGTGTATGTAAAAAGCGTATTTTCATTAGTAAATCCCTTATTTTTTCGCCAATTGAATTTCTATATCAATTGATAATACATTAAATAAACCATAAAAAAAGATTCAACTTCATCTAAAGTCGAATCTTTTTTATCTAATCATACACTCAGTACTCCAAACTCCACACTCCACACTAGCCTAAGCTCCAAACTCCAAACTCAGTACTCCACACTAAAACATGCTCCACACTAAAACATGCTCCATACTAACTAGAGTATTCTCTTCGGATCAAAGTCCAAATAATCACAAGAAGTCATTATATACTCTATTCCCTCAAATTCTTCATCCAATACATTTGACAAGGCTGGTCCATGGATGTGACCATATATAACCTTTTCCACATTATATTCTTTAAATAAATCTGTAAAAACAGAAGGTTCTTTCTTTTCATTTACTGGAGGGTAATGTATCATAACTATTATTTTTGTATATCCGCTTTTTACTGCTGCATCTAAGGATAATCTTAATCTTATTATTTCCCTGTCTAAAATTTTCTGATCCTTTTGGGTAAATTTATCAGAAGTATTTAGAATCCAGCCTCTTGAACCACAAATTGCGTAGTCCTTATATGTATAGAAATTATTTTGTAGGAACTTTGTATTTTCATATAAACTGTTTAGCCTTGTTATTCCATTCCACCAGTAATCGTGGTTTCCCTTAGATATAATTTTCTTTCCTGGTAAAGCATCTATCCAATCAAGGTCTTCCTTACTTTCCTTAGAATTCATCGACCAAGATACATCACCTGCTATAAGTACTGTATCTTCTTCCTTAATTTTTTTAAACCAATTGTTTTTTATTTTTTCATCATGCTTAGCCCACTTTTCTCCAAATATATCCATTGGTTTATCTGTTGTAAAAGCAAGATGAAGATCTGAAATAGCATACAATGCCATTAACTAATCACCGCCTATCTTTCTGTCTAAATCTGCTACATAGGCAATTATATGAGCCACTGCTTCATATAAATCTGGTGGAATATATTCCCCCACATCTACATTACTTAGCAAATCGGACAATTCCTTATTATAAACTATTGGAACATCATTTTCCTCTGCCTTTTCTATAATCTTATCAGCAATATGTCCCATCCCACTTGCAGTAACCATTGGAGCCATTAAATTTTCTTCATATTTCAAAGCTGCTGCTTTTTTAATTCCTTTCATAAAACCCCCAAAAGCTAGTTTTCAGTTTTCAGTGCTCAGTTTTCAGTTAAAGATGAAACTACTGCGTAGTTTCTAAAATTTATACTTATTATAAGCCCTAAAAGAGATTATAAATTAATTTTCTTAATTCAGCCTAAGCTGAATTATTTCCTCAACTGTGAACTGTGAATTGTGCACTGTGAACTGAAATATTTTGCTTGCCAAAATATTTCTTAGATTCTTCTGTCTACTCTTAAGCTTACTCCTGTATTGAAAAAGTCTCTACAGGTTGCAAGAGAAACCTCTTCCTCTTTCTTAATTACCTTTATATTAACATTAAAGCCCATGTTTTCAATGTTTTTCTCTAATATTATCTTGCTCATGTTCAATATTTTAGCAGAATCTTCTTCGCATTTTAAGTCAATATCTAGTTTTTTGTCTCTAACTACAACATAACCATCAATTGTTCCAAGATTTTTTGTATCTATTGTAATAACCATTTTTACATTCTTACTATCTATTTTCTTGCCTTCTTTTCTATTATCCTTAACTATTATTTTGCAAGGATACTCTGCCTCCCTAATATTAACTGGAAATTCACCATAATAATATTCTTCACTAAATTTATTAAATAGTTTTATCTCATTAATATTGTTTTTTATTATATCAATAACCTTATCTGTTAATTGGCCTTCATTTTTAATAATCGACAAGGTTTCTTTAAGGATATTCTTATTTTCTTCTCCAGTTTTATTAATTGAAGCTTCTACCTGTTCCTTTGAAGTTAAATTTCCTTTTAGCACTTCNTTATTTAAGGTATCCTTATTTACTACTTCCTTATTTGTACCATCATTAATTATATTTTCTTTATTTAAATTATCTTTAACAAGAACTTCATCAGTTATAAAATCCTCTTTATTTACATTCTCCTTTAAATAATTTTCTTTTAAACTACTTGCAGTATCACCATTGTTACCTTCTTGATTTCCCTTGTCTGCTAAATTTCCTTCTATTATGCTTTGATATTTTAAGTTAATTGCATCTTTTAATTTTGAAAATTCCTCTTCCACTAATTCTATTCTAGTGCCTAGTTCTCTAGATAATGCAAATTCTAATTCTGTCTTTGTAAAGTTTAAGAAAGATTTTATTCCTGAATCCTCATTACTTCTTTTATTAATATAATTACTAAAATCATCTGCAACCTTTCCAGAACCTACCTCTTCAAATTCATTTATTGTATTTATTAAGTTATTGATAAATTTTTCCGGATCCAATTTACTTACTGCATTAAATACTCTTTCAAACTCATTACTTGTAAAAGAAAGTCTTTTATTAATAATTATATCCTTTAATGCAGTATTTATTATTTCCTCTGATTGACCGGATAAGGATTTTAGTAAGGACAACATACTTACCTTTGCGCTTGAAGTATCATTCTTATGATAAGCCTCATTAGCAATCTTACCTTCAATACTTGCATCTTGGCTTTTAGCTAAATCTATTTCCTTTGGAAGAACTTCCCCTTGAATATTTTCATTTTTGAACTCTATATTTTTTTCGAAAAACAACAATATATCTTCTTCTGATAGATTTTCTAACTGCTGAAAAATATTTCTTAATAAATTAGATGTATTCTTTCCATTCTCAGACTCTTCACTAATTCCCTTAGATATTAAATAATTTTGAATATATTTATCTACCTCTTGTGAATTATTATTCATTTTGTCTAAGAATCTTATTATTCCATTTATTTCGCCACCATCTTCAAAGCCCTCTAGTTCAAATTTTTGAAAAGCATCTATCAAATTAGTAATATCCCCGCTACTTATTTCTTCTGAAGTCTGCCAGCTGTTTAAGAGTTTTTCTATAACTTCACTACCTTCTCCAGCTTCCATTTTGCTTAATAAGAACAGTGCACTTACCTTTGCCTTTAAAGCATTACCATTATTGTAAGCTGCATTAGTAATTTTACTTTCAATACTTACATCTTGATTATTAGATAAAGTAATATTTCCATTATGGTCTTGTCCATTATTAATTAAAACTGAAAAGCTTGATAGTAACCCCGGTACTTTACTATTTCCTTTAAAAATATTATTATAAGCTTGAATATTTTCATTACTTAATTCTATATTATTTTCAAAAAACAATAATATATCTTCTTTTGATAAGTTTTTAAACTGCTGGAAAAAGTTCCTTAATAAATTAGATACATTCTTTCCCTTTTCCGATCCTTCCGCAATCCCCTTACCTAGTAAATAATTTTGAATGAATTTATCTATTTCTTCTGGATTATTATTTATTTTGTCTAGAAATTGTATTATTCCCTTTATTTCTTTTATATTTTCTTTAGTTAGTGGAATATTAAATTTTAGCATTGATTCTAAAAGAAATTTATCATTTTTACTTAGGCTTCCCTTAGCTATTATTTCATTAAAATTCTTTTGAGCTACATCTTCTCCCGTATTTTCTTCAGTTATTAACTTTAATTTTAACTTACCCTTCTCAAAGCCTTCTACCTCAAATTTTTGAAGAACATCTAGCAAAGCTGTAAAGTCTCCATCTATTTCCGCAGAAAACTGCCAGCCATCTAAAAGTTTTACTACAACTTCATTACCTTCTCCAGCTTTTATTATTTTACCCTTAAACTTTTCACCAACATCAAAGCTAAGCTTGCTAGATATCTTTTTGCTATTACTGCTATACACATTTCCTATATTATGAATTCCCGCCATTATTCCACCACCTTACCTTCTTTACGCTCTTTTATATATACTTATATTTTCGGAGAATTTATTCAAATCATTAACTAAATAAAAACTTTCTCTTCTTCTAATTCTCTAGAAATTAGGGTATTTAAGAAAAAATAAGGAAACAGAATTATTTGTTAATTCCATTCCCTTATCTATCTCTTTTTTGTAACTACTTCCCTTTTACTCTATTTCAATCTTATGGTAGTTTTTCTTTCCTCTTTTAATTAAAGCAAATCCATCTTTAAAATCTGCTTCTTCTAAAGTCTTAGTAAGATCTGTTACCTTCTCTCCATTTAGGGAAAGTCCATTTTGTTGCATTAACCTTCTTCCTTCTGATTTGGAAGGAACTATTTTTGTTTCAGCAATTATATCAAGTAGAGTTGAACCTAGCTTTTCCTTGCTTATTGTAACAGTTGGAACATTACTCATATCTACTCCACCTGAGAATAAAGCTTCTGCTGCTGACTTAGCCTTTAACGCTTCTTCTTCTCCATGAACTAATTTGGTAATTTCAAAAGCAAGTCTCTTCTTAGCTTCATTTATAGCAGCACCTTCAACATTTGTAATTTCGTTTATTTCTTCAACTGGTACGAAAGTTAAAAGCATTAAGCACTTCTTAACATCTGCATCATCAACATTTCTCCAGTATTGATAGAAATCAAATGGTGAAGTTTTGTTAGGATCAAGCCATAATGCTCCTCCAACAGTTTTACCCATTTTTTGTCCTTGGCTATTAGTTAATAATGTACATGTCATAGCCATGGCTTGTTTTTGAGCCTTTCTTCTAACTAATTCAACTCCAGCAATCATATTTGACCATTGGTCGTCCCCACCTAATTGCATCTTGCAATCATATTTTTGGTTTAATTCGTAGAAGTCATATCCCTGCATTAACATATAGTTAAATTCTAAGAAGGAAAGTCCCTTTTCTAATCTTTGTTTAAAACATTCTGCTGTTAGCATTCTATTTACAGAGAAGTGAACTCCAACTTCTCTTAAGAAATCTACATAGTTTAACTTTAATAACCAGTCTGCATTATTAACTAATAAGGCTTTATCATCACTGAAATCAATAAATCTTTCCATTTGTTTTTTTATTGCTTCAACATTACTTTCAATTTGCTCCTTAGTAAGCATTGCTCTCATATCAGTCTTTCCTGATGGATCTCCTACCATAGCAGTTCCACCACCTATTAGAGCTATTGGTCTATGTCCAGCTCTTTGCATATGAGCCATAAACATCATAGCAATAAAATGCCCTACATGTAGACTATCTGCTGTTGGGTCAAAACCTATATAAAAAGTTATTTTCTCCTTCTCTAATAACTCCCTTGTTTCATCTTCATGGGTAAATTGTTTTATGTAACCACGTTCCATTAACTCATCTAAAACATTAGCCATTTGCCGTACCTCCTAGTTTAATTTACTTATTATAGTATATCTTTTTATTATTATAAAATCAATGCAATTAAGCTACCAATTATGTATGCATTACATAAGCAAGGCTTATACAAAAAAGAGAGATATTTCACAATTATAATTGTAAAATACTCTCTCTAAATTTCTTTATTAAAACTATATTCTTCCAAATAATATAGTTTATATTCTCAGTCTTACCGGAACTTCACCTCACAAAATTTATTATTTATTATGCACTGTGGACTGTGTCCTATCATCTGGAACCTGGAACCTAAAAACTAGGTTTAGCTCCACACTCCAACCTCCAAACTCCACACTTTAACTGAAAATTGAAATCTGATAACTGAAAACTGAAATCTGATAACTGAAAACTGTCTATGCCACGTATTCTTTTATAAACTCTGGTAAACGTTCTCCTGAATTACAATCTATATTCATAAATAGATTTACCTTAAACTTCTGAGAGAATTCCTTCAATCTTTTGAATAATTCCATTGATTCTGATACCTCTAAGTTAACTATTTCTGATAAATTGTCAATATATATATTCTCTACATCATAGTTTTGAGCTATTATCCCGCATAGCAATCCATAAAAGCTATCAATATCCACTATTCCTAGTTCTCCCGTATTTATAAATCTAATATTCATCTTAAGATGCATCATATTCTTAGAAACATTATCAATGTAAACTGAATCACCTTTTGATTGATATAAANGTTCATTAGCAAGCTTAATTANTCTTTTTGTTTTTCCGGTCCCTCTACTAGCACAAAAAACCTGAATCATTGGAATCCACTCCTTTAAAGAATTTTTCTACTCTTAATCTATTATATTCTAAAGGATTGCAATTATTTACAGATATTTGAATAAAATAAAAAAAGCGGACATAAATACGTCCACTTAAAAACTAAAGAAAGAAAATAAAAAAGATAAATAAACTTAAGCTTATCTATCTTTTCAAGGATAAGGATTCATTAAAGAATATTTGAGAAATTTCTACTTTATTCTTACCTTCTGTCTTAGCCTTATAAAGTAACTTATCTGCACAATTTATTACCCTCTCTAAACTTTCACCATCAAAGGGATAAAAAGCAACACCAAAACTTGCTGTTATACTTGTATACTCTCCTTCTTTCGAAATAATATGCTTTGATATAGCACTTCTTATTTCATCTATTTCCTCATATATATTCCTGCATTCGTCATTACAGTTAATATATAATATTATTTCTTCCCCACCATACCTAGCAATTATATCTTTTTCCTTAAGTCTGCCACTAATGATGTCAGCGGTTTCTATTAAAACCTTATCTCCAAACTGATGACCTAGAGTATCATTAATTTGCTTAAAGTTATCTAAGTCAATCATAACTATTGCATACTTATCTACACCATCACCGGCCAATCTTTCTTCTATAAGGTTATAAAAGGTTTTTCTATTATAAACTCCCATTAAAGGGTCATGTAAAGCAGCTCTTTCAATTTGCTTATATAACATAGAATTTTCTAAGGCTATTGCAATTTGACTTGCTATTGAGCTTAAAAATATCTCATGAAAATCTGTAAAAAAATTATAGTGTGAGTGATCAACAATTATATACCCAATAAATTTATCTCCTACCTTTATTGGAACCCCCATTCTAGAATGTATTGATATTTTACTATCATTATCTTCTACAATAGGATCTTCAGAATTTATTATAAAGGTTTTCTTCTTTCTAATATATTGTTTGCATTTATTGGTAAGCTTAATACTTTCCTTTGTTCCATTAGTAGCTTTTATAACAAATTTAAAATCTTCAAATAAATATATTGTTGATTGGGCTACCCCAATTATTCCTATTATCATATCATTTATCATTGAGATAATATTCTTACTACTCAAATTCGAATTTATGTAATTGCTAATTAGTATTANATTTGAAAGCATATCAAGATTTTTTTGGTATTGAATATTTTCGGCGCTAANTTGCTGTATCTTATCTTCTGTTAATTTTTGATACCCTTCATATTCCATCTTAAGTTGATGATACTTAAATTTATAATCGNCCATACTCCCTCCCTATTTTTACTTTACATAGTATGAATCGAATTCAGACAACTTGTATATTCTAATATTACTTTATTTTCCTTTTAATATCAATAGATTTTCCTTCATAAATATATAAAAAATCTTAAATATTACTTATAAATTATCTTTTATTAAACCAGCGCCATCCATTATTACATTAATATTTACATCTAAGTAAGTATCTTCCAAAGGACTTTCCATATTAATTTCAGGGTGATGTATACTTAATAATCTTTTTACTTCAAAAATATCTAAGTTTTTCTTCTTAAATTTATCAAAAGCATTTACTAAATAATTTCTCACCGCTTTTTCTGTTTCTTGTTTAAGATATTCTATTATATCGTCATTTACAATTAATTCGCCTTGCGATTCTGCAATTGTTACCCTTAAATTTACATCCTTTGTAAGATTTATTTTTTCATTTTCAAGTATTATATTATTCTTAACACTTGTTCCTAGTATTTCCATTGTAATAAGTTCATTTTCATTTTGTGGATTAGGAATTTGTAGTATTCCATCTGTAATATTATTCATGAGGATATTATAACTTATTACTTCTGAAGGATCCATATTAGCCACTAACTTATTATCTTTTAATATAGCTCCTCCACTAAGTTCAATTTTTTTACCTATCTCATCTTCCTTTAACCTAAGACTTCCTACTATAAAGGCATCATCTTCATCTGTCACCTTGCTTAAATATTCATTCATATTACCACTTACTGCCTTAGGATTAGTTTTATTCCTATTAATAAGCTCTTCCAAATATTGACCTAAATATTCTTCCTCTTCTGAGCTTACTTCTAAAAGTTTTCCTATATCACCAAAATAAATAAACATGTCTGGTTTAATTTGTAATTGCTGATTATTATTTATAAGGCTCAAATATTTTTCTATTCCCGCTTTAGCAGTTTTCTCTGTAAATATATAGGCTCTATTTTGAGAATAATTTAATCTAGTACTAGAGGTTAAGTTTGCATTTTTTAAGGCTTCTATAACTGTTTTCCCCTGTGACTTATACATTATCCTTCTGGCCTTTTCTTCAGCCTCATCACTGCTTCTATAGGGTTTAACACAATCAACATAAACTACTATTTCATTGTTATCATTTTCATCAAATATAATACTTGTAACAAAGGTAAGCTTATTGATATCATTATAATTATAACATCCTTTTAAAAGAGTAGGAATAAGTAATAGTATTATTGATATAATAATTTTTCTAGTTTTCATCTTTGCCTCCCTCTTTTATTACATTCTTTGAAATTTTAGATAAACTTCCCCTGAAGGCTATATCCCTAAATTTTAGCTCCTTAGTACTTCCAATTGGAAATAAGAACTGATATCCAACTGAATCTAATTGGGCCAACTGAATCAACATAAGTAAAGCTCCACATAAGAAGCCTGGTATTCCAAAAGCTGAGGAAAATCCAACTAAAACTATAGCCCAAAAGGATAAGGGTCCATAAAGCTTTGGAATTAAGAAATAAGCTAAGGAGCTTAAGGCTATTATAACTATGGTTATTCTTGAAGCGATTCCTGCACCTACAGCTGATTCACCTAAAATTAATCCTGATACTATACTCATTGCTCCGCCTATTGGCTTTGGAAGTCTTAATCCAGCCTCCTTAATTAGTTGGAAGGCTAACATTACTATTAATACCTCTACAAAGGTTGGGAAGGGTACTCCAGCTCTAGATACTGCTAACCTAAACATAAATATTGATGGTATCATTGAAAAATGATGGGTTGTTACTGCTACGTATAAAGCAGGTACAAAGGCAGCCAGAAAAAATGCTATCCATCTTAAAACTCTATTAAAATTTGTAAAATACTTGTTTAAGTAATAGTCATCAGGCATTTGAAAGTTTTCTAAGAAGAAATATGGCACTGTAATAACAAAGGGAGTTCCATCTACTATTACCCCAACTCTTCCTTCTAAAAGTTTTGCACAAACTTCATCTGGNTTTTCTGTATAGCCAACTGTATCAAAGAAACTTATTTGGTTTTTCAAAGCATCTTCAACATAGTTTGTATCCAAAATAAAATTCAAATCTAATTCTGCTATCTTTTCCTTTACATTTCTTACTAAGGGCTCAGGAGCCAAGCCTTCTATATAGCAAATAGAAACTGAAGTATTTGATTTATCTCCTACAACTGCTATTTCGAATTTTAAGTCTGTAGTCTTAATCCTTCTTCTAATTAAAGCAATATTATTTACAATTAACTCATTAAAGCCTTCTTTAGGCCCCTTTAACACTGACTCAGTTTCCGGAGTTCCTACGCTTCTTACCGGGTATCCTTTGGCTTCTAAGAAAATTATATCTTCAATTCCTTCAAATATTATAATTGGATCACCAGATAAGACATGCCACATTGCATCATCTAGATCTTCACACACCCCTAAAAAGTTTATATCTAAAACATTTTCCATTATTTGATCTAGAATGCTTTTACTCTTATCTTTTGTTTCTGGAAGTTTTCTAATGCTTTTAAGAGGCATTACAACATATTCGCTTATCATTCTTACATTACATAAATCATCTATATAAACAATTGTTGCATTGCCTATGGCAGTTTCTACTTTTCTGTATTTCACATCAAAATTTTTTTCTAATCTTTGTTCAATTTCCTTTAATTTATCCATATTCATCACCAAATATATTATTAGTTTTAATATTGTTTAATATACATATTTTTCTTAAAAATAAGAAAAGATAAGTACTAGTGAAAAAAGAAATATACTTGGAGGGTATTATATGAATAAGATTTCTAGCAAACACTTTATATTATTTATAGTAGGATCTGCCCTTATATCTTTAAAGGTTTATCCTTCTGTATTTATAAATTTTGGGGGGCGAGATACCTGGTTAATAGCTTTAATTGCCTGTATAATCTTTACTGCTTTTTTAACTTATATAACAAATATTTGTATATCAACTAAAACTTTTGATATTAGAGATATATTTATTCAATCTACACCAAGATTTATAAGTATTATATTAATAGGAATTTTTACATTAGCCTTATTTTTAAATGCACTAGAAGCAGCTTCTGTAGAAATAAATTCATTACATTCTACTATATTTTTAGATACGCCAGTTTGGTATGCTTTAATATTTTTTCTATTTCCTTCTTTCTTTGTGCTTAATAAGAATTTAAGAACAATATTAATATTTATAATCGCTAGTGTTTTTGCATTACTAGTTAATGGAGTTATTTTTTTAATTTTGTCACAGCCCTATAAGGAAGTAACTCAGCTTCTTCCTGTTTTAGGCAATGGATTTCCAAAAAATTATTATACTGCTTTATTTTCAATACTAGGAGCCCTTTCTTCTTTTATAATTGTGGCACCATTTATTAAATATGTAGAGGACCATAAAAATTTAAGAAAAAATAATCTCTACGCTGCAGGTATAGTTTCAGTATTTGTTATCTTGTCCTTTATAGGCATAATAACAGCCTTTGGTCCAGAAAGAGGAAAAAACATATTTTATCCTGAATTTGTACTTGGACAAAGAATTAAGTTGGTAGACTTTTTAGAATTTGGAGAAGTATTTTTTATTAATCAAACAGTAATTGGTTTTTTTGTTAAATACATTTTATCAACCTATAGTATTTTAACACTGCATTCAAAATACATAAAAAAGAAACCATTATTTATAGGAATATATTCATTTATTGTATTTGTTTTAGCTACTTTTATAGGTGAAAATAATTATCTACTTTACTTTACATTAAAGAATCTACAACTTATAAATTTAGTTGTATTCTTTATCATACCGCTAATAATTTATACTATTTATCTTATTAAATATAAAACCAACAGCAAAAGTACTAAATTTTCAAAATAATTTATATTTTTTTGAAATTTATATTGAAATTTAAATTTTCTATGCTATAATATTCTTGAAAAAATGAAATGATTAGGAAAAATTGTATACTTTCTTTCTTAAAGTTCATATTAATGTTAGAAGATATACCAATTTTATGCCTATGAATTTTAAGGAGGATTTTAAATGGAAGATAAAAAAATAATTTGTAAAGATTGCGGAAAGGAATTTCTTTTCACAGTTGGAGAGCAAGAATTCTACAAAGAAAAAGGATTTGATAACGAACCAGTAAGATGTCCTGATTGTAGAAGAGCTAGAAAAGCACAATTCAACAGAAGATAATCTGTTTTAATGACTAACCAGCAGGTTAGTCTTTTTCTTTGTTTTTTTCTACAACTTCTAATAAAACAATCATTAAATAATTTATATAACCGTTGTAGAATATATGATTTAAAATGTACAATGTAGAATCAAGGAAAATTTTCAGCCTTGCTGAAAATTAAAAAATATACAAATAAAGAAACTCCCCAGGAGTTTCATCCTCAACTGTG
>JGI24711J26586_10001257_pt1 | contig 19613 bp, 13 predicted proteins | sample BioPla3DNA1_FD_26586 | JGI IMG/M metagenome (IMG submission 26586)
CGTACTAGTTGGTCACAAAAATATTTCTGAAATGTTGTTTTTAGTAAATATCCAATTGATAACTTAACTGATAATGTAGATCAATGAACATGGAGATATTCACATTTCAACTTGAAGCAGGATGATAAAAATTATTATTTTTATTTAGTACATACGAGTTCTCCTGCAGCTTATAAATTTTTTACTATGAGAAATAAACAATTCAATATATTGATGAATGATTTTGAAAAGCATGATTTGGAACAATCACAAAACAATCATGTAATGGTTTTGTGAGATTTCAATGTTTCTCCGTGGTCTATTTATTATAAAAAATTAGAAGCTGTAATGTCTGGATTCAAAAATATGACAAAAAATTTTAGGATACTATTTACTTGGAGAATAAAATCATTACCTTTTATTATATCTCACATTGATCATATATTTATAGACGATGATTCTGTTGTGTCAAATATTACCAAATTAAATACTCCAGGTTCAGATCATAGATGATTCTTTATTGAAAATTTTAGATAATTTAATCCTTCGAAATGTTTCAATTTATTTGGGATTTNGTTCGTTATCCGTTTGATCAAGATAAAGAAAAAAATAAATTTTCTAAGTTTTTGAATTTGTTGTTNAAGGACTACCCTGCTTTTTTATGGTCTAAACCTACTTGGCAAAGGATTGTAGTTTCTCCACTTTTGTTTATTGCAAAAATTTTTCAGAAAAAAAAGTAGTTTTGTGTTGATGTGTTATTTTTTAATACTGAAAATATCTATTTTTATTCTATATACTTTCAATTTCTTTTAATAATTTTTCTCTTTCACTTGGAAGTTTAGACTCAAAAGTAATCCTGTATTCAAAATCCTTATTTGCTTCTTGGAATACTCTAAATCACAATTCTTTTGCAAATACATCATTAGAAACTTTCTTATCTCATTTTTTATAATACTCTTGTGCTTTTTGATAATCTGCTTTTTTGTCGTTTCATTTTACTTCAATCACTAAATATCTTTTTCATCCTTGTTTTTTCTCTACTTCCACAAGAAAATCAGGGAAATATTTTTTTATCTTTTTTTCTCCTTCTTCGTATATTTCATATTGGAAAAAGAAATCTGTGTATACTTCATTCCCTGTTCATCAGGTAAAGTAAACATCTTTAATCTCTTCATCTTTTTCTAAAACATTGCGGATATGCTGAAATAACTCTAATTCATCACTACTATCAAAATTATAAGGATTTATATGAAATCACAGTTTGTTTTCATCATTATCTTTTTTATAACAAACCAAAGAAAGATTGTCTTTATCTACTTCAAAAACAAATGAATTACTATCTATTTTAATCAGTTTCAACTCTTCTTCTATTGTTTCCACCTTCTCCTCGTAATCATAATAGTTTTTACAAAGCTCATCTATAATAAATCATAACTTTTTATTGTCTTCACTTATAGATTTTTCCAATTCATTTTTACTACTCCAAACATTCTTTAATATCTCTTTTATTGAAAGAAAATCTATATGTGTGTTTTTATGTATGCTCCAAAGTATTTCATAATAATTCATTGGTCTATTGAGTATATGCTTATCTATTTCTTGTGTTCACTTATCTTCATAAGTAACTCATAGTTCTTTTATACGCATATAGACTTCTTGCGGTTTATATCTATTGAAATCTATAACAAAGCTTGAAAAGTCTTTTTGTTGTGATGCAATTATAGATTTAACAATCTTTTTAACCCAAATGCTTTTCCTCTTTTCTATTGTGCATTCTATTGGTTGTGTATTCTTTTTTGCATTTGCCAATCATTCAATATCTATTCCAAAGTTTAGTTTTAGCTCTTTGTCTAAGACGGTATAATTCTGTTTGGAAAGAAATATTGTTGCCCTTTTGTCATTTTTTCCAATAGCCCTCAAACATCTTGCGGTAGATTGCAAAGTAAATATTTGAGGTGGTTTTCTATATAAAGCTGTAGAAAAAAGAGATTTACAATTCCACCCTTCTGTTCCCTTGTTTACAAGCAATATAAACTGTTTCTCACTTTCTTTTGTATCCAATAGATTAAACTCTTGCAATTCTTCTTTTGAAACTTCAGAATGGTTTTCTACTATTTTGTTAGTATCTATATCTAATCATTTTAATATTTCTTTCTCCAATTTCTCCCTTACTTCTTTTAATTCAGAAATATTTGCTGTATATATTGCTATTTTAGGCAGTTTCCCTTCAACTCTTTCTTCACCATATCTACTCCAAAATTCAGACACAACAAGCTTCAAAAAGTCATCACTTTTAACATCTCCAAACTCTATTATATCTGCCTCTTTCAGTATTCAATGTTCTATTCATTCTTTTAATCCATAATAATAGACAACATTTGGTATCATTTTCCCATTAATATAGGGGGTTCATGTCATATTTATGCAATTTATAAGGGCTTTATTTTCATGTATTCTATTTATAGTTTCCTTTGTTCTTTTCAACTCACCTTCCAAATTAGTCCCAAAACTATGGTGAGCTTCATCTATAAAAATACTTAGATTATCAAGCTTTTTTATTGCAAGTAATCTTTGGTTTTCTACTTCATGGTTTTCTCTTTCTTTTTCATCTCAAAATAAAGCATTTTTTAGATTATCTTTATTCCCTTTTCTTGCTTTAATGATTATCTTTTGTGAATTTGTAACAATTACATTATACACGCTTCCATCTGAAACAGATATTGTATGTTTTAAATCTTCTAAATAATGATATTTGATTTGTAAAAGTGCATTATGATATTCAGGCGGAATTACCGTAGTAAAATCAAAATTTTTGATCTCTTTTAAAGATTCAATAATTGTTTTATCTGGTGCAAAAATTAAAAAGTTTTTAGCAAAGATTGTCTCTTCTGGATGATAATAAGATAAAACAATATCATAAAGCATAAAAACGGTCATCAATACTGTTTTACCAGTTCCCATAGTAAGAGCGTAAACTTGGTTTGTGTAGTCATCACTTCCAAAGGTAGTCTGTATTTTTTCTTTATATATATTTTGTCTTTGTTCATCAGTCATATCAATGAGTTCGTCTTTTTCTTTTTCAGAAAAATTTAATGATTGTCTAAGAGTTTTTTGGTCAAAAAGAGATAGACAAATATCTGACAAAGGTTTATTTTTCTGTATCTCTTTGAGATAAATATATGTTTCCAAAGCTTCTTTTTGTGGTTTTCTCAAATAGTTTACTTTGTTTATATATTTTAAGATGTTTAAAGTTTCAGGATAAACTCCAATATATTCTTTTTCTCTCCATTCATTAACTTTCTGTTGGAGTGAATTAACAAAAAATTGCATAACTTTAATGTAAAAGATAAATTATTTACCTACTTCATAGGTTTCAAAAAGCTCTTCTCATAATATATCAATTATTTTTATAGCAACTGTTTTACTTCATTTTGTTGTATGTTCCCACTCATATTCTCAGCTTATCACCTCTCTTTTTCATGGATTATCTATAATTTCAGCATTAAATAGCTTTCAATCATAATCAATATCTATTGCAACACTATCTATGATTTGTTTATAATCCTCAATAATTACTTTTTCAGATTTGTTTTTATTCTCTAATTCTAATTTTTTCATCAAAACAGGACTTATAAAATCCTTTATAGAAATTTTTAGTTTATTTTCTTCAAGAGAAAACCCAATCTCCACCGTCGGCTTTTCTTTAAAAATTAGTCATTCTTTTTCAATAAGGATATCTTTTACTTTTATATCGCAATTTGTTGTGTTTTGAGCTTTTATAAACGCCTCTATGTCCAATTCTTTCCCACTACAAATAAGTTCTATATCATAATATTTGAGTGGACTATTTGTATATATAAGCTCTTCTTGGTTGGTTTGGATATGTTTTATAAGTTCCTCTACATCCTTTTTAGATAAAATTCTATTAGGGTCTATGATTTTCACATAAGAAGATGATGTTTTTCAATCGAAGTATCATCTTACACTTTCTACGCCGTAGCTTTCCATTAGAATTGATTTGTATGCTTGGATTCCTTCATCTTTGTTTTTGAAAAGATTATATTCGTTTACATTATAAACTTTAAAAGCAAGCGGAGTGTTTATTTTATCATCAGAAAAAAGATTAGAATCTGATTTTAGACTGTCTTTTTGTTCTTCAATTATATTAGTTAGTCTCTTTATGGTTGTGTTTATTGCTCCTGTATTTATATCACATCCAATCCACCTTCTTCCAAGTCTTTGTGCTACTGCACAAGTTGTTCCACTTCCCATAAAACAATCCATAATTATATCGCCAGGCTTTGATGATGACTTAATAATTCTCTCTAATAATGCTTCAGGTTTTTGAGTTGGATAGTTAGTTATTTTATGAGACATTTTGTTTTCAAGTGCTATTTCTCGCACATTAGCATCTAATTCCATAGCCCAAACATCAGTTGGAGTCTTTCCTGCTTCTTTTCACTCAACATTTCATCTATATTTATGTAGATTTCATTTATATTCAAGCCTCTCTACGTCATCTAAAGAAAAATATTGTCCTGAAACCGTTTTTGAGTATAAAAATATATTATCGTGTTTTCTTGGTCGGAAATCTACAGGTCTTCATCAAAAGTCATAACTCCAGATGATTTCATTTAGAAAGCATCATTCTCAGAATACCTCATCCATTAAACATCTCAAATGATGTCATTTATGCCAATCACAATGTAGAAAGATACTTCAGTTTTCGTGTAATAGTTCTCTTAACAACAACAATCTTTCATACATAAATTGTAAATATTCGTCTTTTCATCGTATGTCAGAATATTGCTTTTCTTCAAATAGATTTTGTTCTAATCCTTTTATTTTTTGTCCTTTAAATTGAATATTTTTTACATAATCTGCCTTGCTATCAAAAGGAGGGTCTATGTAAATTAGATTTATTTTTCCTCTATATTCTTTTAAAAGGTGGCTTAGTACCTGAAAATTATCTCCCCAAAAGATTTTATTAAAATCAATGCTTTCTTTGTCCCCATAGACTTCTTTTTCTTGTGCAGGATAGTATTCAATATTGAGTTGAGCTGTTTTCCCTTCCCAGTAAAGCATTGGACGTCCTTTGGCTTTGATAATGTTTTTTTCTGTCATAACAAAAAAATGGTAGGTTGTAAAGCGAAACCTGACCATCGTAATGTCTCTTTGTAGAATAAGGGGACGACTTACGATACCTTCAGGTTTGCGACAACCAGTACACCGTCCCTATAAGAGAGCGAATGCGTGAAAATACCGCAAATCGCCCTCTTGTTTCTTATAAGGTTGTTTTATATATACTGATTGTCGCATTCTCAATATAGGATTATTAATTGAAAAAACAAGAAGAAAAAACATAAGGTAAAGTAGAATTTGTTTTTTTACTGTTCAATTCTTCTAAATAATAAAAAACTCTGATTTAAGTCAGAGTTTTTAGTATATATTTAGTTACTATTTATTAATCTTTACTTTTTTTGCTTGCAGTTATTACATCTTCTATTGTTCCTTTATACATAAAGAAATCTTCTGATATTTCATCTAGTTCTCCATTTAATATTTTTTCAAATCAATTAATAGTATCTTCAAGTTTTACATAGGTTCCACTCATACCAGTAAACTGCTCTGCTACATGGAAAGGTTGAGAGAAAAACTTTTCTATTTTTCTTGCTCTAGATACAGTTAACTTATCTTCTGCAGAAAGTTCTTCCATACCAAGAATCGCAATAATATCTTGTAATTCTTTATATTTTTGTAATGTTTTTTGGATATCTCTTGCTATTTTATAGTGTTTTTCTCATACTGCTTCTGGTGCCAAAATACTTGAAGTACTATCTAGAGGATCTACAGCAGGATAAATTCATTTTTCTGCAATTCATCTACTTAATACGATTGTAGAATCAAGGTGAGTAAATGTAGTTGCAGGAGCAGGATCAGTTAGATCATCAGCAGGAACATAAACGGCTTGTACAGAGGTAATAGATCCATGTTCTGTAGAAGTAATTCTTTCTTGTAAGGTTCCCATTTCACTTGATAATGTTGGTTGATATCATACTGCTGATGGGATTCTTCATAACAAAGCAGAAACTTCTGAACCAGCTTGAGTAAATCTAAATATGTTGTCTATAAATACCAATACATCTCTTTTTTCTACATCTCTAAAATATTCAGCCATAGTTAATCCTGTCAAAGCTACTCTAGCTCTAGGACCAGGAGTTTCGTTCATTTGTCAGTATACCATTGCTGTTTTATCTAATACTCAAGAATCTTTCATTTCATGATATAGATCGTTTCATTCTCTTGTTCTTTCTCCAACTCCACAAACAACAGATACTCCACTATGTTCTTTTGCAATATTGTGAATTAACTCCATCATTACTACAGTTTTTCCTACCCCAGCTCCACCAAACAGTCCTACTTTACCTCATTTCAAAATTGGTGCCAAAAGGTCAATAACTTTGATTCCTGTTTCCAAAATTTCTGATTTGATAGCAAGTTCAGTAAAAACTGGAGGATCTCTATGAATAGGTCGTTTTTCTTTGGTTTCAATTTGTTTTCAACCATCGATAGTTTCTCACAGAACATTAAAAATATGTCATAGTACTTGAGGTCCTACTGGTACACTGATAGGATTTCCTGTAGCAGTAACTGTATCTCATCTTTTTAGTCCATCTGTTGCATTCATGGCAATTCATTTTACAATTCAGTCTTCCAATAATTGTAAAACTTCTATAACAACTTGATCTCAGTTGCTGTTGTTTCTATCAACGACTAAAGCATCATAAATGTTTGGAATGTCTTTTTCAAATTGTACTTCTACTACAACTCATTTGATACTAATAATTTTTCCTTTCATGTGGGTAAGTAAATATGTAAATAAATTTTATAAGGATCCACCAACAATCTCTGATATTTCTTGAGTAATTTTTTGTTGACGGGTTTTATTGTATAATATTTGTAATCAACTAATAATATCTCAACAATTGTCTTTTGCATTTTTCATAGCTAACATACGAGATGCTTGTTCTGAAGCTTTGTTGTTTAACATAGCATAATATACTATATTTTGTACAATCTTTTCTATCAAAGATGCTGCAAAGTCTTTTGGATTTGGTTCTAATATTAATTGGTCGTGTGGCAATGGTGCTATATTGTCCAAATTAATGTCAATTCATTCCAAGAAGGAGTCAAAGCTGTCTTGATCTAGTGGATATAATTTAAATCTTAATGGTACTTGAGTAATAACATTTTTGAAATAATTAAAATATATTTTAATTTTTGCATAGCGCTGTTCTTTCAAAGATTGTTTGATAAAAACAAATAAGCTGTTTAGATCACTTTCTGTAAAAGTATCTTTTATATTAACCGTACCTACAATATTCCATCAAGTTCAAACAAAAAAATCAAACCCTTTTTTTCAAATAATGAATAGATCTACATTTTCTTTGACTCACTCTTCTCCATATTTTTCATTAAGGTGTCTGATGAGTCTAGAATTCATAGATCAACATAAACCTTTGTCTGTGGTAAGTAATATAATCAATCTCCTTCCAAAAATGTTTTCTGTTTGCTCTTTTATCAATTGTTCATTTATCTTATTTTGTTCATCAAAAATATCTACCTTATCTTTTATTGTATTTAATACTGAAAGAAAGTGGGTCATAAAATTACCAAAATTTGTCGTTTGTTGTTTTATTTTTTGTAATTTAACAGTAGAAACTATCTCCAATGCTTTTATTATTTTCTGGAGATTGGTGATAGATTTTATCTTTGTCTTTATCAGTTTAGTATTTGCCATGTCTCATCTTTTTTAGGCGTAAATCAGCTGTAAGTTTTTGTAAAGCTAAGTATGATTTTTCAATACTTTCGATATCTCATCTTAATCTAGTTTCTTGAATATTTTTTTCCAATTCTTTTTTCATTGCTTCCAAGGTTTCTTCATCTGATTCAGGATTTGCAGTAATATCAGAAACTAATACTACTAAATCAGTTCAATCAACATATACAGTTCATCATCATATTGATAAATGTATTTGATCATCCTGAAACAAAAAATCTGCTTTTTTCAAAAGGTTTTCTTTTTTTTCTTTTGGTACAAAACTTAGTATTCCAGGTTTTACTATGCTTCACAATGGAGCATGGTGTGGTAATACTGTGATTATACCAATCTCTGTAGGAATTGTAACCTTTTCCACTTCTCATTCAAAAATTGTTTCTTGAGGAGATACTAATGTAAGAAGCATAAAACTTTTATATAAAACTAAAACTTATTGTATTTCTATTTCTTTTAAAGTAATTGAAATCAAGTCTTTAATTCAGTTTTCAATTTCCTCATCTAGTGTTTGTTTTTTTATGATATTTTCACTTAATGATTTGTGTGTTGTATCAAGTTTATTGTATAACATTTGTTCAAATTTCAATACTTGATCTATCTCTATTTTGTCCATGTATCCATGAATACCAGCATAAACAAAAACTGCTTGTTTATTGAAAGGTATAGGAGTATTGTTGGTTTGTTTTAGCATTTCTACCAATCTTTTACCTTTTTCAATTTTGCTCTGTGTATTAGCATCTAAATCTGATGCAAATTGAGCAAAACTAGCTAATTCTCTAAATGTTGCCAATTCCAATCTAAGAGTACCAGCTACTTTTTTCATTATTTTTGTTTGTGCTGATCATCATACACGAGAAACAGATAATCATACATCAACTGCTGGTCTGATACCAGAATTGAATAGTTCTGTTTCCAAAAATATTTGTCCATCAGTAATTGAAATAACATTTGTAGGAATATATGCAGAAACATCAGAATCCAATGTTTCAATAATTGGTAAAGCAGTTAGACTTCCTCCACCATAATCTTCATTTAATCTAGCAGCTCTTTCNAATAACTTTGAGTGTAAGTAAAACACATCTCCAGGATAAGCTTCTCTTCCAGGAGGTCTTCTTAAAAGTANTGAAACTTCTCTATATGCTACTGCATGTTTACTTAGATCNTCATAAACTATAAGTGCATCTTCTCATTTNTCCATAAAGTATTCTCACATAGCACATCCTACATAAGGAGCTATATATTGTACTACAGAAGGTGAATTAGCTGGAGCACTTATAACAATAGTATAATCCATTGCTCACTTTTCTTTGAACATTTCTACTATTTTTCTTACTTTACTTTCTTTTTGTCATATAGCTACATAAATACATTTTACGTTTTTTCATTTTTGATGTAAAATTGTATCAGTTGCTATAGTTGTTTTTCCAGTTTGTCTATTTCAAATGATCAACTCNCTTTGTCATCTTCCAATAGGAACCATNGTATCTATAGCTTTAATTCCAGTTTCCAATGGAGTATTTACTGATTTTCTTGTAATAACTCAAGGAGCAATTTTTTCTACAGGGAAGAAATGTTTTGCTTCAATTTTTCAGTCACCATCAATTGGATTTCCTAAAGCATCTAAAACTCTTCATAAATATTCTTCACCAACTCATACACTAAGAACTCTTCAAAGAGCTTTTACTGTGCTACCCTGCCCCAATCATTCTGTATTTCCAAGAACCAATATTCCGATAGTATCTGGAGAAAGATCTAAAACTAATCATTTAGTTCAGTTTTCAAACTCTACGATTTCTGAAAACATTGCGTCTTCCAATCCGATTACTGTAGCAACTCCATCTTTCAGTTCTAAAATTTCTCATTTTTTTGAAAATTCTTCTTTAATACTTTTTTCATTGATATCATTTTCAATTTTTTTGAGAATATCTGATACTATATCCATGATAAGCAATTGTAATAAAATAAATTATTTTAACTGTATAGGAATTTTGAATTTCCTATTTTAATAAAATATTTAAATCTGAATCTAAGCTTCTTTTGTATTGATAACCATTACCTTTTAGTTTGATTCATAACTCTGTTTGTTTGTCATTTTGTAATATATATTCTTTAAATTTTGAATCTAAGAAGTCATCTACTTTTTTGTAAATTTTTTCTTTTGAATTGGAAGGACTTTGTAATGTAAAAGTTGGCGAGGAATTTTGTTTTGCTAATTCTTTTTCTAGTGCTTTGAAATATTTTTTCTCCCAAAGTCCATTTTTTCAAAAAAACTCTATAAGTTTCCACAATGAAGGATCTACTTTGTTGATTAAATTTTTATAAGCATCTAAAAAGACACTTTTATTGTACTTTTTGATCAGAATATTTGCCACTTTTATATAAACAGCGAAATTTGGATCCTTTTGCAAAAGTGGCAAATATTTATCTATAAATATTTTAAATGACAAATTTGACATAAAAATATGTTATTTTTTTAAATCATTAATCAAAGCATCAAGATATTTGTCTTGGAGATTTTCATCGTTTTGTAGTATTTTTTTAACAAGCAATTTACTGGTGCTTTTTAGTGATGTAGATCGGCTGTTTATAAGTTCTTCTTCAATTTTCTTTGCTTCTTTATGAGCTTCTGCTAAAATGTTTTTAGCTTTTTGTTCTCATTCTTTTAGGATCGCTTTACTGCGTTCTTTTGATAAAAGCTCTCATTCTACTAAAATTGCTTCTGAATGTTTTTTTGCATCCAAAAGAATGTCTTTGGACTTAGCTTCCGCTGATTCAATAATGTTTTTGTATTCTTGATCAGCATTTTTCAGTTTTTCTATCAATATTTTTCTATCTTTTAATCATTTACTAACCTTATCACCTAGGAAAAACTTAAAAAATAAGAAAAAAATAACTAAGTTTACAACTTGAATTAAAATGTTTAAAATAACATTTGTTGATGAAAGAGGTTCTTCCATTTTTAATTATTTATAATCATAAAGGCAATCACAAATCAATATATAGCTATTGCTTCTGTCAAAGCTAGAGCTAAAATAGCTGGTACAAAGAAAGCCTTTGATCCCTCTGGATTTCTTCCCAAAGATTCTAACCAAACTTTTCCAATAAATCATAATGTTACTGTAGCACCTATTCAAGTAACTCCAATAGTGAGTGCGGCTGCAAAGTGTTGTAATGTCATCTGATAATTTAATAATTAAATAAAATTAATGTGCCTGAGCTATTTTAAAATAAACCAAGACAAGCATAGTAAATACAAAAGCTTGTAGGAAGCTCACAAAAAGCTCAAAAAGTACTACTATTAAAGGTAACAAAGCAGGAGTAGTAAAAATTGCATTTGCAGCTACTACAATCAGTCATAATAATACCATACCAGCAAGCATATTTCAAAATAACCTCAGAGATAATGAAAGTATTCTAGATAGTTCTCAAACAGTTTCTACAATTCACATGAATAATCATAATATAATATCTCAAATTTTTCATAAAAATGTTCATATACTGTTTACTTTGGGTACTAAACCAAGTCATCTATAGCCAAAATATTTTTCTATGTATTTGAATCAATGGACTCTAAATCCATATATTATAGACAGGACTATAGCTATTCCTGCTAAAGTCATATTGAAAAATATATCTGTAGATACAGGTCTAAAATAAGAGTGTGCATGTGGGATAACTAAAACAAACAGATCTCATATTACTCCAAAAACATTGGACCACAATAGGTATATAAATATAAATGTAACAATTTTTATAACATCGTATGAAAGTTCCTCTCATAAATCAGCAAAAAAATCCATGATTCATTCCAATCATGTATCTACAAGGTTTACAAATTTATTGTGAGGGTTTTTCTTTTTTAGAAAGAAATAAGTGAGACAAAATATAATGAATAGTATAGTTCCTATTGTAGATGCTATTAATGTTTGTGAAATAGCAAACGGTCAAATTATGTTTACATATTCTGGTAAAAACGTGATCGAATCCATGTATTATATACAATTTTTTTCAAATAAAAAAATCAAATTTAACTTGTTTCAAGGATTATATACGAAATTATTTTCGTATTTCAAGAGAAAGTTCATGAAGTTACAAGTTTATAAAGTTATAAAGTTACAAGTTGAAAATTCCTCCCCTTTGGGAGCTTGTTTTATCTCAACTACAACCTCCATCTATCCCGTGCCATAGTTTTATGAGGCGGGACGAGCTTTGTAAACTTGAAAGTTCTGATAACCACCTGAATATATTTAAAATTTTATTTGCTTGGAATATGATAATTTTATTTGAATATGATTTTTTTAAAAAAATTGAAAAATAGATTAACAAAACATTAGGTATATCCTATAAAAATTAATTAAATTAGATGTAATAAATATTTTTCACAACTTTGTCAATGTTTTTCACAGATTATTTTATTATACTGTAGTCGTCAAAATGAAAAGACAGATGTAGTTGCCTCTTCTCTTGTATTTCTTGAGAACGAGATGCCTTGAGGGAGTAATATCTCCTAACTACATATATAAATAGTATAAGATTGTTTATATAGTATTATCAGCAGTCTTGTATGAAATTAAGATCTTAAATATTTTATTTCACCATCTATCTTTGTATTTCTTAGATATGATGTACAACAAAAATTAAAAACAAAAAAAACTTAAAAAACTAAAAATTTACTTTTTAAAAAATAATAAAATGGAAAAAGAAAACTTAAATTTACACAATGGGGATTTTAATGATGAAAATAATTCTAAAATTAATCCCGAAACTAGCTCTGAGCTTACTTCTGAAACTAATTCTAGACAAGAAATTAAAGAAGGAATAGCTACTAATCTTTCTAAAAACTTGAATATAAAGGATGAATTTCCAGAAACACAAAAAACATTAGATGATGAACCTGTGGTTGAAACACGTTTTTATAAAACTGACCATTCTGGTAACCAAAGGTGAATGTGTCAAAAAGGATATTTAGAGGTAGAAGAACAATTATTAGCCCTTGGTCTAGAAAGAAATTCTCATAAAAATAAAGCTTTGTATGACTATGGTTTTGAACTTCCTATAAAATCAAATGATGTATTTGATGTATATACACATTGATATGAAAGAGAGCCAAATATATGGAAAATAAAATCAAATGGTTTTGTGTTTCAACAATACAGTGGTTGGCTTGGTACATTGGATGATGGATATGATCCAGATAAAAATGCTATAAAGATAGAGAGTGAATATGAAAGTAAAATGCAATATTTACATCAACTTGATAAAGAAGGGGTACTTTTATTGCAGGAAAAATTACAAGAATATGAAAATTTAGGATTTTGTACACAGATGAGCGGAAATACAAGATATTATACCAATTCGAGTTATTATTGAGGTCATTTTGATGAAAATTTTAAAAGTATTAAAGAGAATATAGCCAAACAATTTAAAACACAAACATATTGGATCGAAACACCAATGTTGGATGATTATTTTTATGAAAATTTATGTGGGAAAATTAAAGTAGACTCTTTAATGCCTCTTTATCGTGAGGAAAAAGAAAATACTACATGAATAAAAATTTGAAATAACGTAGTATTTATAGATCTTTCTAAGGTTTTTTTCATAAAAAGTTGAGGTAAAATCTATTGGCCATCTGAAATAGTATCAAACAAGGAAAATGATTTTTCTGACCCGAACACAATGATATTTCGAGATAATGGTAGAGAAAAATATATTAATCGTATACGAACTTATAATAATCGTATTACTACATCACAAATAGAGTCATGGGAAAAAAGTGAGGATGCTAAGCCTATTTTTAAAACTAAACCTTTAGATGTTCCTTTATCAAATGAATTTATTGAATGTGCATTTAAAGATGAATATGATCGTGAAAATATAATTAATATTATAGATAATATCATAGAAAAAAAACGCGATACTAATCAGCATAGATGGTATGAAATACAGCATAAATGTTTTTTGAAGACTTGATGGGAGAATATGAAAAAAGGTGTTAAATACTTCTTTGAATATAAATGAATCGAAGATTATAAGTGAATGCAAACTGTCAATTTGACAAATGAACTATTACAAGAATTTGAAGGTTTTATGCACCTTTATAAAACACTTGGAGCAAACACACTCTTTGTGATAAAGAGATTATGAAAAGAAATACTATCGAACACATCGGATAGGCTTCTATCTAAGTTAGGTGTATATACTCAAGAACATATCCCATCCTATACATTTGAATTTGATGCTACTAAATTTTTAGGTAGGACTTCTAGATGGGGATATATGTGATATAATGAAATGCTTCAGAATCGAGAAAATGAGTGAAAAATATTTCTTGATCATGAATGAATATATGGTAAAAAAAATAATCAACTGATAATTATAAAAAACAAATTAGACCCAGAACAAAGTACTATTATTAGTAGATGTTTTATAAGGTCTATTAAAACACAGGATGTTCCAATGCTTATAAATAAGTTAATGGAACAGATAAAAGAATGAATTGCTATACAAAATGCATTGAATTGTTGATGTTGGCCAGAAGATGAAAATAGTGGTACAATCGAAGAACAAGAAGAATAAAGTCAAATATGGTATAAATCTGCATATTTTTCTTTTGTATTTTGTAATGTGGATGGTTAAAATGTTTCTATATATAGGATATAAAAACATAAAAAACACCTAAATATAATGTTTGGGTGTTTTTATTTTAAATAAATTTATTCAAAAAACCTTTTTCATTTTAATTTATCTGGTAAGTATTGTTGTTCTACTTTTGAGTCTTTGTAGTCATGTGGATACTTATATTCTGCTCAATATCATAATTCTTCTGTAAGTTTGCTAGTAGAGTTTCTTAGGTGGATGGGTACTTCTAAATTTCAAAACTCCTCTACTGCTTTTCTTGTATCTAGTATACTTTTATATACTGCATTTGACTTTGCTGACTTAGCTAAGTATATTGCTGCGTGGAATAATGCAAACTCTGCTTCAGGGAATCAAACTTTTTGTACTGCATCAAAAGCTTGATTTGCTATCAATAATGCGTTTGAATTTGCCAAACCAATATCTTCACTAGCAAGGATTATCATTCTTCTAGCTATAAATAGTGGATCTTCTCATGCTTTTATCATTCTTTGTAACCGGTATGCTGTCGCATCAACATCACTACCACGCATTGATTTGATAAAAGCTGATATTACATTATAATGTTCATCTCCATCTCTATCATAATAAATATTTTTTTGTGTGTTTTTTTGGACATCATCTAAATTTAATTTTCATTTTCATTTATATAAAATACTTGCTTCCAATATGTTTATTCAAGTTCTGAGGTCTCCGTTAGCTAGTTTGGAAATTAGAGTCAGTACTTCATCATTTATTTGGATTTCTGGATATTTTTGGTAAATTTTTTCTAGATTCTTTTTTAGAAAATCAAATATTTCTTCTGGCTCTAGCTGTTTGAATACAAACGTTCTACATCTTGATAATAAAGCATTGTTTATATAAAATCATGGATTTTCGGTGCTTGCTCATATTAATGTAATAATTCATTTTTCTACGAATGGTAACAATGTATCTTGTTGTGCTTTATTTCGTCTGTGTATTTCGTCTAAAAATACTATTGATGCTTTTGCAAAACTGAAATTTATTTTTGCTTGTTTTATGATTTCTACTAAATCTTCTTTTTTACTTATAACTCAAGATAATTCTCGAAATTGTGCATCCATCTTTTTTGCTATAATTCTAGCTAATGTTGTTTTTCAGGTTCATGCTGGTCCCCAAAAAAGCATAGATGGAATATATTTACTATCCAAAAAACTAGATATAGGTAGTAATATATCTTTTTGTCCTGCAAAATCTTCTATTTTTTGTGGTCTTAATAGACTTGATAATGGTTCTAGCATTTATGGTTTGGAAAGTTTGAAAGTTTGTAAAGTTTATAAAGTTTGTAAAGTTTGTTTACTTGCAACTTTTAACTTTATGAACTATTTACTTGCAACTTTTAACTTTATGAACTATTTACTTGCAACTTTTAACTTTATGAACTATTTACTTGCAACTTTTAACTTTATAAACTATTTACTTGTAACTACTTACTAACCTTGTCATAAAGTTTTTGTTCCACTTCTAATTTTCATGCTTTTTGTCGATCTATATCTATTTTTAATTCTTCTGTAATTTTTTGTAAGATGAAAAATTTTTCTAAACTATCTTGAGAAGCTTTTGATATATCTTCTACAAATTGTTTTGTTTTTTCATCTCATAATTGCTTGAAATATTCTGTTAGTTTTTCTTGACCTCCAAATCTTTGTTCTAAATTATCTATTCTAGATTTAAACTCTTGACGAATTAATGTTTGAGGGATAGTAATTTTCATGCTTTTGTCTCTGATATTATTTATATACTCTTCTATATTTTTAATGAGTTCGGAATCGTGTTTTTGTTTTTCTATTTCATTTTTGATATATTCTTTTAATTGTTGTAGATTTTCTACTTCTTTTTGATCTGGGAAAAACTTTTTAATATTTTCTTCTGTAAATTCTGGTAATATGATTTGTTTGATGTCTTTGATGATAACATTAATTTTTGCAGGGGTTTGTTCTGATTTTCTTTTATGGAAGGTGGGAGGTAAATCATTTTCTTTGTAGTCTAATTCAAAATTCATATTTTTTTCTTTTCATATAAAAATATCATAAAATTTAGATTCTGTAAATTCTGGTTCTCATACATAAACTGTACCAATTTCTAAAGATTTTCAATCTTTATCTAGGAAATCCAATGAAACTTTTGAAACAGTATCTTTTTCTATTTTGTTGGTATCTTTGTATTCTGCGTAGTTTTTCTTTAGTTGTAATAATGAATCTTCTATTTCTTTATCGGTAGCCTTAGTCTCCATTTTTCACATTTTCAAAGATTTTCGTTTATCGTTTAGAATTTGAACCTCAGGATAAATGTCTAATTTTATACCTACTCTATTTTCTTTATCATATTCTTTTGGCTCATAAGGCTCTCAAATAAACTTTATTTCTTGATTTTCATCTAAGACTTCGTGTAATCATTTATTTATTAAATATTCATAAGTTCCCATCTTTACATGTTCTGGATTTAATTTTTCTTCTATTAAGTTGATGGGAGCATGACCATCTCTAAATCAAGAGATTTTTAGATCTTTTCCTAAAATTTTAATAGCTTCATTTTTAGCGTTTTCCTTTTCTTCATCAGTAAATATTACTTGAATTTCGTAATTTGAATCTTCTAATTTTATTAGTTTTTTTTCCATAACAAAAAATAAATGAATAAAATTGATTACTTAATCAATAAACAAATTTGCTTTAAATTCAAGAAGAAAAAAAGAAGATTATAAAGTCTTTCCTACCACCCGGCCCCGTAGGACTACGGGGCGGGTGGTAGGAATGTATAAACTGTTAAATTTCTTCTTGAAAAAGAAAACAATATTATTACGATGTTTTTAGCAGATTTTTTAGTATTTACAAAAGTTTATGCCTCGTATTGAAGATGTAATAAAAGATTTATGAGTTGCAAAGGGTACTTTTTCTAGGTATTATGAAAAAGTTACTGGAAAAGAAGTAACAGCAAAAACTGTTATAGTTTCTGATGCAAATTTATTAAAAATAAAAAAACTTTTAGAAAAAAATTGAAAGTTGGGCACAAAAGTTGTAAAAAAAGAAGAAACAAAACCAACAGCATTAAAATCAGATGAGTTGTTGTGAGGTGGTGGCTTTTTGGCATGACTTTGATTTACAAAACAAGAAGAAACTATAATTCCAGAGGAAGATGATGAAGATGAAATTATTGAGGATCTTACAGAGGAAGAAGAGGCTGAAATACAAAAATTTATACAAGATGAATTTTCTGCAAAGCCATCTAAGAAACCGGCCCAGGAAAAAGTTGAAAAATCTAGTGTTTCTGTAACAACAGAAGATATTATTTCTCATAGTGGTAGACCTGCTCCCAAGACTATTACTTATGAGAAACCTAGATATGACAAAAAATCCTGATGAGATTATCCTAGATGACAAAAAGTAAAATGAGTTATTACTACAAGTAAAGGTAAATATAAAGAAACTGAAAATACACAAATTGAAGAACAAAAAGTTGTTAAAAAACCAAAAATAGCTACGACTTCAGCAAACTTGGTAAAAAAAGAAGAAATAGTTATTGATTGAAATATTTCTGTAAAAGAGTTTTCTGAAAAGATGGGAGTCCCATTAAATGAACTGATGAGAGTTTTGATGCAAAATCAATTAATGTTATGAATTACTGCGAATTTGGATTTTGATACAGCATCTTTGATAGCAGAAGAATTTTGAGTAACAGTAAAAAAAGAAGAAAATACACAAATGGATCTGGAGAGTTTTATTACAGGAGACTTGCAGTCCTTATTGGATATGGACAAAGAAGCTTCTCATTTAGAAGAAAGAGCTCCTATCGTAACCATTATGGGACATGTAGATCATGGTAAAACTACTCTACTTGATTATCTTAGAAAAACTGTTTTTGCTTCCAAAGAAGCTTGAGGGATTACTCAATCTATTTGAGCATCAATAGCAGAATGTAATGGTAAAAAAATTACTTTTATAGATACTCCATGACATGAATTATTTACTGATTTGAGAGCCAGATGAGCAAAACTTACAAATGTAGCAGTGATAGTTGTTGCTGCAGATGATAGTGTGATGCCACAAACTATAGAATCTATAAATCATGCAAAATCTGCTGGTGTTCCGATTATTATTGCTATTACAAAAATAGACAAAGAAGGTAAAAAGAATATAGAACAAATAAAAACAGATTTATCTGCAAATGGTATTACTCCAGAAGATTGGGGATGAGAGACTCCAATTATTCCAGTTTCTGGTAAAACTGGAGCATGAATTCCAGAACTTTTGGAAGCGATACTATTACAAGCAGAAATGTTGGAGTTGAAATATAATCCAGATAGATCTGCTATATGAGTAGTTTTGGATGCTCACAAAGATCCAAAACAATGAGTTGTTACAAGTATGATAGTAATGACGGGAACTCTAAAAGTTTGAGATGTTATTGTGGCCTACAATACTTATGGTAAAGTTAGAAGGATGCAAGATTGGACTTGAAAAATAATTAGAGTTGCTAGATGAGGAGACCCTGTTCAAATATTATGAATTACAGATTTACCAGAAGCAGGTAGAATGGTAGAAGTAGTAAAAAATGAAAAAGAAGCTAGTACAAAAATAGCATTAATTCAAGAACAAGAAACTAAACAAACCTCTAAATCAGCGGTTCAAGATTTCTTATCTAAATTATGAGGATGAGATGGAGACGAAAAAACAGAATTAAGATTAATCTTAAAATCTGATGGATCTAGTAGTTTGAGTGCATTGGAACAGGCTGTTCTTTGAGTTTCTACACCAGACAATGTTATTATTAAAATAGTACATCAAGATGTGTGACATTTTAGTGATTCAGATCTATCTTTGGCACAAGCATCTGGAGCATTATTGCTAGGATTCAATATTTCTATAAATTCAACATTGAAGAAAAAAGCAGAACAAATGAAAGTAGAAATGAAAGCTTATGATGTGATATATGAATTGACTACATACTTAGAAGATTTGACTATGTGAATGATAAAGTACGAAGAGATAGAAGTAGTTACTTGAAAATTAGAAATATTATGAATTTTCTATACAAAGTGAAAAGAAATGGTTGTGGGTGGGAAAGTAATTGAGTGAATCGCTCAAAATAAATCTAAATTTAGAGTTATTAGATGAGAAGATATTATTGCTTGATGAGAAAT
>JGI24711J26586_10001270_pt1 | contig 19505 bp, 25 predicted proteins | sample BioPla3DNA1_FD_26586 | JGI IMG/M metagenome (IMG submission 26586)
GAGATGTGCGTGTTGTTCGCAGAGCCCCCGGCATGCCATCCGCGATGATTCCAAGGAAGTGTCTGGTAGGTGGCAATACTGCCATCAGCCAGCTTGCCGATGAAGGCATGCACGCAGACCTGACGCATCCCTGGCTTATCCTGGTTCCAGTGATTGTTGTACAGGTTCTTGCCNAGCAGGCCATCATCTGGTCCCACATAGCGCTTGAGCGTCGGNTTGTTTGCCCCGGTCGAATGCACCATGATGCCCTTGGGCACAATGCTTCTTCCCGTCTTGAAGCAGGGATTGNTCACGAAGAGAAGCGTCTTCAGGTTCACACGTCCTCACCGTCCTCATCCTTGTCGTTCAGCTGCTCCAGTATGCCCCTGAGCTTGTCGGGGATGGGCAGGCCAAGGTGGGCGGTGTTCTCCAGGATGGAGACCCCTTCGTTGCTTAGATAAAAGAAGATGACCGCCGTGCGTACCGTGCCGGCGCCGCCAAGCGCCTGTGTATCAATGATATGCCCCACGCCAACCAGCACAAAGATCAGCACCTTCTTGAAGATGCCCTTGGCACCTATGTTGCTGGACAGCGTCTTGTCGATGATGGCGCACATGACGCCGGTGACATAATCAAGAACCACAAAGGCGACCAAGGCATAGAGAAAACCGTCCAACCCGCCGAGAAACCAGCCCAGGAACGCGCCGATTGCCGTGATGCCCGCCTGAATCGTAGACCAAATGTTCTTCATGGATGAACCCTCCTGTTGATGTTGATGGATGAAAAACGCCCCTGTATTCACAGAGGCGTGCGCTGGGAAACAGATAACTGTTGGGAAAAGGATTATAGCCCCAGAATAACCTCCTGCAGCTGCAGCATCACGCTGGCCTTAGGCCTGCCTGTTTCAAAGGGAAGCCAGAGCGGCGCCGTTATCTTATTGCTGCCAGCAGTGTCAAAGCCGTTGATGACATCAATCACCTGCTCAAGGCTGCGCCGAAGCTCCAGCACATGGAAGGGCCAGTTCTTCACCTGTGTCTTTCCTGCGGCCACTTCCTCAGTCCACTTCACGGGGCCTATACCGTAGTAGGCTCGGATGGTGTTCAAAGCCATGCGCTGTTCTTGGATGTGGGCCGCCTTGACCTTGCTTACGTTCGCCGCGATCGCCTCAAAAGGAGAGGGCAGTACGGTGAATGCCCTGACCACCTCAGGCCCGATGGCGCCGGACACGCTGTCAATGCAGCGGAAGGCGATGCTGTAGCTGCCGGGGGCAAGTGCAGTGGGTGTATACACCACAGCGGCGCCATTGGCAAGGTGGCCGGGCGAGGAGAAGCGATCGGGGTTTACTACGCTGTCCTCCCACTCCGCCGTCCCAATCCTGACACAGACCTTCTGCGTATCATTGCCCAGCCGTGTCCCAGTGGTGATGAGGAACCTGGGCCGCGTGCCATAGGTCACATCGCCTGCTTTGGGAGAGGAGATGACCGGCACTGTCGGTGGGCTGGCCTTGCGAATGACGTTGCTGAGAATGTAGCCTGAGACAGCGCTCAGGGTATCCGTCAGGTTCAGCCGATAGCGCGTGGACATGCCAGGGACACTTGAGGCCGCAGGCGCATAGCTGCCCGAGGTGGCGCTGGTCGCCAGCGTGACAAGGGTGGTGTAAGCGCTCCAGGTCGTTCCATCCGCAGAAGCCGCCTGCTGGATGACTGCCTGCTTGATGGCGCTGGTGCCGGCAACAGCCCCGCTCCAGCTAAGCGTGACCTGCTCGGTATCGTACACGGCAGGCGTGGCAGTCAAGACCGTGGGCGCTGTCGGCGGGATGTTGCGCCTAAGGCTGTTGCTTGATGTCAACCAAGCCGAGTAGTATGTTTCCCCAGCGCTGCCCCGGATGCGCAGCCGGAAGCGCCGATAGACGCCCGGCGTCGCGGAAGGGTTGACGCTCAGGCTGCCGCTGGTGGCGGTGCTGCTGAGGACAGAGAGCGCCGTCCAAGCGCCCCAGGAGGAGGCGTCCATCGAATCGCTGTACTGGATTTCATAGGCCGTGATGGTGTTGCCGGCGCCATTGGAAGCGCCGCTCCATGACAGCGTTACCGCGCCTTCGGATAGTGTCGCGTTTAGCGAGAACACGGTGGGTAGGCCGCAGGGCGTGATGGAGCAGAGGATGCTGGCGCTGGTCTTGACTGCGGAAGCCACATTCAGCGCGTCAATGGTCGTGATGCCAAACTGCGTGTAGGTACCGATCACCCGTGTCACGGTGGGTGTGTACGTCCCGCTGCCTGCGGTCAGCGACAGGGTGGTCAGAGTCGTCCATCCGCTCCAGGTCGCGTTATCCGTCGAGGTGCGGCTGGTGATGGTATAACCCTTGATAGCGCTGGTGCCGCCGGAAGCGCCGCTCCAAGCCAGGGAGATCTGTTCGGTGCTGTACACGGCGGGCGTGGCCGTGAGCGTTGTGGGCGCTGTGGGCTGGGTGTTCCTGCGTACGGAATTCCTGGATATCTTCCAGCCGGAGTAGTAGCTGGCTCCGGCAGCGCCGCGGGTGCGCACTTGAAAGCGACGGTAGTTCCCCCGTGTGCCGGGCGGAGCGACAGACACGCTTCCGCTGGTGGCGCTGGTGGTGACGGTGGTCAGCGCCGTCCATGCACCCCAGCTGCTGCCGTTGCTGGAATCGCTGTACTGGATTTCATAGGAGGAGATGGCGTTGTTGATGCCGCCAGACGCCCCGCTCCAGGACAGGGTGACATTGCCCTCCGCCAATGTGCTGTTCACGGAGCAAGCGGTGGGTGCTCCACAGGCTGTGGTGTTGAGGGTGTAGTTTAGCGTCAACGTGCCGCTCAAGCCGTCCCGGATGTTCAGCAGGTTGCCGCTGCCGGAGTTTGAGCGCCTGACGGTGAAGGTGACGGTGCCGCTTCCGGCGGTCAAAAGCCCGGCGGAGTAGGCGGTCAGCGCGACCGTCTCTGCGTGCACGCTTGAGTTGGAGGCAAAGTTGGCGGTCGTACCGGAGCCTGAACCCAGCGTAAAGGTCAGGTAGCAGTAGCCCGAGTAGGTCTTCATGCTGCTGAGGTACAAAGAAGCAGAGGAGATGGTGGCATTGGCAACTGCCGTCCCGGAGGCGTAGGCCGTGAAGGTCGCGTCGGCCTTCATGTCCGTGTTCGTCTTAGTAAAGCTGCTGAGGTTGTAGGTCAATGTCGGCATAGGTTCACTTCCTTACTCATAGACAGCGCTCACGAGGGAGTTCACCAAGCCACACAGCGCCTGGTTCAGCCGGGTGTCGGTGATGTTCTGAGACACGATGGATACGGCGCCCTTGGGGATGAGCACCTCCGCCAGGCCCAGCTCATAGGTATCATTGGTGCGGGTCAGGGCGGGCGCTGCGGGGCTGTCAGAGGGCGTGCCGGTGAGCACAGCCAGATAGACCGAGCGCTCCGAGGCGCTCAGGCGCAGCACCACCCGGTCAAGGCGCGGCTTCACACCGTCGGCAGTGCTCAGATTGAGTTGCAGCGCATCGGTGTTCTCATAGGCATGGCCCTTAATCCAGGCACTGCCCGCGGCAACGCTCAGTGACATGCCGCTACCGGGCGTGACCTGCAGGTTGCTTGCCTCGGTGTAGAAGATGCCATTGCTGACCAGCTTGCCAAAGTAGCCCGCAAAGTCAGTGGCATCGTAGAGCCGGTCACCGCCGGAAGAGTTGAAGAATCCGCTCTTTTCCATAGCTCAGCTTCCTTTCAGCTTCTCGATTAAGGTGAGCGCGCCCTTGCCAAATACCAGCCCCAGGGACAGGCCGCCTTCGTCATAAGTCTCGTTCACCTCGGTAATGCGGGCCGTCAGAGTGATGCCCCACTTTTTTGAGAGCACGGTCACGACCTGACCTAAGTCAAAGTCCGCTTTGTAGCGCAGGTTGCCGTGCGGGTTCACCTCCGCGTCAAAGGCGCTAAGGACGGATAACGCGGACAGCTTGCTCTGCCCGCGATAGAGGAGCGCGTCCTGATACTCCGTACCGAAATCCTCCTGGCGCAAATCCTTTGCGTCCACAAACACCTCGCGCCGGGCCTCGCCTATGCCGCCCGCGATGGCCGCCATGACGCGGGAAGTGCCCTCGCCTTCGCCGCCGATGAGCGCGGTGTTAGCGAAGCCCAAGTCGCTGTGCGTATAGCTCTGCTCTGTCAGGTTCTCGTACTCATGGGAGAAAACCGCCTGAGAAATAGCCCCCGCGTACAGGGAGACGGTCAGCAGGCCATCCTCCGGCGAAAAGAGGGTCTTGATGCCGCGGTCGGAGGCCTCACACAGCCCCGTGATGGTATCCATGAGGTTCTTATAGGATACTTGCGTGTTGACCTGGACGCCCATGGCCGGAGAAGAGAAAGCGATCCCGGCTATGTACCGGGGAGTGTCCGTGGGCGTGATGAGCTGGTTGTTCATGAGCTGCGCGGCGCAGGCGGACAGATCGCCCGACAGCGTCTCCGTACCCCAGACGATGCGCCGGGCCAGCAGAGAGGTCGCGAAGCGCCCGCTTACCGTGACGGTCTCCCTGTCCGCCTGCTCCAATTCCAACTGCTCGATGATGCCGATCTCCTCATCGTCGCTTTTCCATAGGTAGTTGCCGGTGCGCAACAAGGAGATGTTCTCCGATGTCGCGATGGCTTTCATTTCAAAGGTGCCGCAGCGGGCATAGCGCCGCGTCCAGCGCAGGTACTCAAAGGACTCGACGATGCCCGCCAGCTGGCGCTCCTTGCTGTAGATGTATAGTTCCATGTTCACACCCCCAGGTACATGGGTCGGTAGTAGATGCTGACTTCCAGCATGTCAAGGTTTTCCTCGGCGTTGTAGCGCAGTAAATTCCGCCCGGGCTGAAGCTGCAGGAAGACAGAACTTGTATCGAGCAGGGAGAAGGCGTTGCTCTCCTCCTGCCCGATGAGGCGTGTCACCCGCTTGCCAGCGAAGTGGGTATGGATATGCAGTTCCTCCCCCGTCGTCATGAGGGTGTTCAGGCGCAGCTTATCGCCGCTGTCCAGGTTCATGAGCTCGGGGTTGGTCACACTGCCCAGAGCCAGAAAGACGATGTGGCAGCCGCAGGGCACATCGCCTACATTGTCCACGGTGATGATCTGGCTGGGCTGGCGCAAGGCGAACATGAGCCCGCCCTCCGGTATCTCCAGCGGAAAAGTGAGCAAGGGTGACCACATGGCCAGCTCCTCCCGGATTTCATCCATCGCTTCAAAGAAGGGCGAAGGGCAGAGCAGGCTGACGAAGAAATTAGGCGCACGCTCACGGATGGAAGCGGAAAAGCCCGCCTCTTCCACCACGCAGGCGATCTGACGCTCCCTATAGACCAGCAGGCCTTGCTGCTTGGGCGTGAAGACGCGGAGGAAACGCTTGCGCAGCGCGTAGGCCTCGTCCACGGTGCCGGCGACAACCGTGCCTTCCAGGGTGATGTCCCGCATATCCATAGCGGAGGAGATGAAAAAAGCACCGTCCTGATCCGGCGCCTTAAAGGTGTTCACGCTTTGCCGCACCCGGCCGGTGCCATCTATGCGAGTCAGGAAGTAGGGGCGCGACTGCCGGAGGCTGAGGCGCTCGCCGCTTGCGTTGATGTATGTCAGTTCCACGTTGAGACCTCCTTAGTATTCCAGGGCCAGCTTGCGGGACAGGTTCCTGAACTCCCGCGCCAGTTCCTTTTCAGACAGGGCCTTGGGCGATACCACGGAGATATTCTGGGTGATGGTGCTCCCGGCATTGGTCGATCCGTTCCTGTACCCACGCGTCCCCATGTTCACGTCAAAGTCAGCGGGGATGGCATTTTGCATATCCCGCGCCACGCCGTCCATGGCCTTTTCAAAGCCCACGCCGATGCCCTCACCCATGTTGAAGCCCAACCCCGCAAAGAGCGTAGAGGGGCTGCGGATGCCGAAGAAGTCCTTGATGCTGGACACCACATTGCCGAAGAAACCCGCGATCTTGTCCCTCAGCCAGGCGCCCGCGTCGCTGATGCCCTGCCAGAGTCCCTGGATCAGGCTGGTGCCCACCTTGGCAATCTCGCCGATGGAGCCTGTGAAGGCACTGACGATNCCCGCTATGATCTGGGGCACCGCCTTGACGACCTCCACGATGATGGCCGGGAGGTTCTGAATCAGGGAGGTGAAGAGCTGGACGCCTGTGAGAATGATCCTGTCGATGTTCCCGATGATGGCATCCACCAGGCTGCCGACGATCTGCGGGACGGCCGTGACCACGGTGGTAATGATCTGCGGCAGGGCTTGGATCAGGGAAACCAGCAGCTTGATGCCCGCGTCGATGATGAGCGGAATGGCATCGATGACCGCGTCAATGATGTTATCGATAATCTGGGGGATCGCCTCCACGACCGCTTTGATGATGGTGGGAAGGGCTGTCACCAGGGAGCTTAGAAGCTTGATCCCCGCCTCGATGATCTGGGGAATGGCCTTGATGAAGAAGTTAACCAGTGCCGTGATGATGGCCGGCATGGCGGCAATGAGGCGCGGAATGGCGTCAAGCAAGCCCTGCGCCAAGCCGAGAATCAGCTGCAGCGCCGCATCCAGCATCTGGGGCAGCTGCTCCAGCAGGCCCTGCACGATGGTCATGACCGCTGTCATGGCGGCGGGGATCAGGGAGGGCAGGGCTTGAGCGATGCCCGATACCAGCGTGTTCACCAGCTGCACGGCGGCGGCGACCAGGAGAGGTAGGTTATCGATCAGGGAGCCTGTGATGGTCATGATGGCGCTCACGGCAGCGGGGATCAGTTCCGGCAGCAGGTTCATAAGGGTATCCAGCACCTGGGTAAACATGGAAACAACCGTATCCAGCAGCAGGGGGAGCAAGTCCCCGACGGCGCTCAAGATGGCGCCTGTCGCGGCGGGCAGGGCGCTGACCACGTTCTCCAGCACCGGCACGATGTTCGCCACGACCGCGCCAAAGGCATCCACCAGGTTCTGCGTCAGGTTGGTCATGTCGGCATTCGTGTTGCCCAGCCCCGCCGTAAAGGAACCAATCGCCGCCTGGAGCAGCCCCAGTGAGCCGGATATTGTCTGCGTGGATTCTCGCGCGAAATTGCCCGCGTATTGTTCGGTGTTTTCAAAGAACATTTGCATGGCGACTTCGGCTTTCTCCGCATTAGAAGCAGAAGCCCACACAAAGTCCAGCCCCTTGGCGGCGGCATAGGCTTGGATGGATGTGGCGTTCATGCTCACCCCGAGGTTATCCATCATGGTGAAGTTGCCCTTGGCGGCGCCCGTGACCGCTTCCATAGCCATGGACATATCAATGCCCATAACCGACGCCATATCCGCCGCACGTTGCATGGCTTTTTCGGTTAGCTCAAGGCTTTTCTGTTGCTGTATACCAGAACCTTGGAACAACGCACCCATTTTGTTGGCGGTGGCGAGATACTCACTTTGGGAGACACCAAGATTTTTATAGGCTTCCTCACCGGTTTTCTGAATTGATGCAGCGTATGCACCGAAGACAGCTTCAGAGCCACCAAGGTTTTGTTCCAGCTCTCCGAATTGTTGAACAACCTCTTTGCCTAACTTTATAGCTGCGGCTCCAGCAGCAACGGCGACAGCGCCCATCGCCACACCGATGCCCTTTAGTACGCCACCGAGTTTTTCAAACCTACCACCGGCATCTTCTGCACTTTTGCCCGAATCGTCTAATTCGTCACCGAGATTGTCCGCTTCGATTGTGGACTCCTCAAGTTCACGTTCCATATCGTTAAGTTCAGCTTGTGCTCTGTTGAGCTGAATTTGCCAGTTCTGGGTACGTCGGTCATTTTCACCGAAAGAGGAGGAGGCATTATCAAGGGCAGCCTTAAGTGTAGAAATTTTCTCTTTCTGTGCATCAATTTCTTTATTAAGAACCGCATTCCGAGCAGTAACCGATTGTATTGATTTATCGTTTTTATCAAACTGGCTGGTAACAAGGGTCATTTCGCTGCCCAGCACCTTGAAGGACTGATTTATTTCGGAAAGAGCTTTCTTAAATTCACGCTCGCCCTCAACACCTATTTTTAAACCAAAATTATCTGCCATGCCTTCACCTCCTCCTAAATACCCGGCGGGATAATATCGTCAATGGTCCGGGTTTTCTTCGGCTTTTCAATGCCATGCCATTGCTTGTGGCAAGCCCATAAATCAAAAAAAAGTCCGATAGGCATAAGCCAGAATTCCTCTGTGTCCATGCCCATCTGAACTGTTCCATAGTAAAGAAGCCGGGTAAAGACTTCAGCGTCCGTTACCCGACTTCCACGTTTTTTGGAGTTTCTTCCTCACTTTCAACGTCACGCTTTGTGCCCTTGAACATCGCTTCGGTGATTGCATTTTTATATGCCGCCAAGTCAAGTGGAGAGGTGAGTAGTTCGACTTCCTCCTCAGTGAGAAGTTCCTCAGGAGCATTCTTATTCTTAAGGTTCCGAATCAAGATTGACTGGTTTGCCAGCAGCGTAATTAGCCAAACGATCTCATCCAGAGCCATCTCGAAGTTTTCTGATTTCATCAGTTTTTCTCCGAGGTTTTCAAGCCCGCCATAACGACCGGCAATCGCTTTTGTCGCACGTGTGGTCAGAACCAGTTCATAGTCTTTACCGCCGATGTTGATTGTGGCGCTTCTCTCATTATTCATAGCTCTTTCCTCCTAAGGTTCCGGCGTATAGACCGGCTCGTAAACTTCAGTAAACCAACCGGTTATAATGGCAGAAGATACACCTGCATCACCTTCAGTGACTTCCGCTTTCCATGGGTGTTTGCCCATGCCGTCCAGTTTATTCCTACGCATTACCGTCCCCTCGATGGTTGGCGTAGAGAAGGTAATGGAATCCGCCTTTGTCTGCAGGTTCGTTGCAGGCAGGCCGAACTTCACGCGATAGAGCCAGAAATAGCGATATGTGCCGTTTGCCTTTTGCGCTCTGAAGCCAACTGCCACGGGTGTACCCACATTCTCGCTGGCGGAGATCAGTACACCGTTATCGTCGGTGGATGCGCCGGTCAAATCTGCCGCGACAGTCGGGCCAATATCATCCACACCGAGGGTAAGTGTACCGCTGTTAAAGTCTTTTACCACTTCAGCGGCACCGTCGTCCGCATATAAAATAGCTTCAACCAGTTCCACCGAAAGCTCGGCGGTGATGGCCTTGGCAAGTACCGAAGGCACAGCGTAGGTTTCTTCGCCGTTGGAATCTTCGGTTATCTTTGAATAGTACAGTCTGTCAAGACCGATAGTTGCCATGTGTTATTCCTCCAATCTATAGTTTTTTGCCACATCAATGGCATAATGGTGATATCCGGTATCGTCCTCGTGTCCGATGTACCGTCGTTCAGTCACGGTGAAGTCCGCATTCAGTAAAGCCGTAGTGATCTGTCTTTTCCGCTGTTGGTAATTACCTTTTGAGAAAAGTGATATCCTCACTTCCTGTACATCAAAGCCGGGGCGGTTATCCGCATGGACTTCGAATATATCCGTTAGAGGGATAAAGACCATATATTCGTCAGGAGGTACACCGCTGAACACGCCGGTTTCGATAGGGATACCCAGCGGCATCAGGACTTCGTTTAAATCCGAAAGTAGGCTCATATCTTATTTACCTCCTCGTCCAGCTTTGCTTTCATTGCTTCGATGCAAGGCTTTCTACTGGTAGTTCTCGCTGGCTTTAAGAATGGCTTTGCCGGTTGCCCCGATTTTCCATATTCGATGATATTGGCTATCTTCGCATTACTACCTCCACCACGACGTGGCTCGGAAAAGCCGACTTTAACGTTGTGGTTGCCATTCCTATCCTGTAGAGCAGGTGAAAGTCCCAATGCTGCCACAAGCTGATTGGTGGACCGTGAAGGAAACTTTGTGTCACGACCGACCGCTGAATTGAGATTAGACTTTACCTTATCAAGTACAACCTCACCGCCAGCCTTAAGTACGCGAGGGATAATTTCATCAGTTTTATCGTTCAACCGTGAAACCTTTAGAAGAAAGTCCTCAGGCATTTTCATAGTTACTTTAGCCACTGGGCTTCACCTCCTTGGCGAGTACTTCAATGTACATCCCACGGCCTTTGACATCCTCCACAGAGGTAATTTCAAATCGTCCGTCTGCACAAACAATAAGCATTGCGGTTGTCACAGTAACGCCGGGAATACAGCGGAAACGGAAAAGGTCGGTGGCTTCCGAAAATGTGGCTCTGTTCGCCCATATTTCGGTGCCGTGCCGACCTTCCCGATATGCTTTGATGGAAGCAACAATATTGTCAATCTCAGTGCTGAAACCCTCCGAGTCTTTTACAGTTACTCTCTCAATAATATCTATAAAGGTGTTCATCTTTCCAAAGCTCATGTCACACCTTCCAATCCCGGTCGAGACGGAGCAGCAGGTTTACCGTTTTCCAAACCTGTTGNCCTGCCTGCACACTATCGGCAAAGAAACCAGCCGTCGAGCCATCTCTGGACTCAAAGAAATGGCTCGACAGCATAATTACTGCCTGTTCCGTAGTAGGTGGCATTGGGTTTTCCGTGTAATGGCCTTCAGCGACATGTTGGTAGCTCTCCGCATAGGAGACAGCCGCTTTGATGTAATGTAGCAGAAGGCCATCATCTGCATCATGTGACAATATCAAGTTTGCTTTTACTTTTGGGAGAAGATTATCTGTTGTCATGCTGACTGCCTCCTTCCAGTGATTATTCGTCGGCCACCATCAAACCAGCCGCTTTTAGCTTTGCAAGCAGAGCATTAAAATCTGCGACAAGACCTGCTACATCGGTAGCAGTGCTATCTGCCTGATTCTCTGCAACGGGAAGCCCCGTTACCGAGGCCTCCTGTTTAATCTCTAACGTACCGCCGATGACGGTTTTGTCGCCACCTTGTTCGGTGTAATTTTTTGTGTTGTAGCTCATAATGCACCTCCGTTATGCCTTCTGCTGAAGAACCTTAATGGCTTCAGGCAGAATCAGCTTTCCATCTACACGCTGAGTAGCTACAAAGCCCACCTGACCGGTAACAGCATAGAGTTCATTAAGTCTCTTAAACACACGCCCTTGACGGTCAGCAACCCAGTAATAGCTGAAATCGCCGAATGCTATCGTCTTTGCTCCAGCTGCAATAGCAGGCACATAGGAAGATGTAAAAAGCGGACGGTTAAGAATAGTATCTGGAGTTCCAGCCTGTATAGATGGCTGCCATAGGTACTGACCTTGACCGTCTTTCAGCTTGCGAATTGCCTTAACTGTTGAGTCGTTCATCACAAAGACCGCCTTGTTACGATAAGGAGCATTCAGCGAATAGAACAGATCAAGCACTTCATCGAGAGTGATAGCTGTTGCACCTGCCGTGGTCACTCCAAGAAGGGCACCACCCGTTGCTGCAAGAATACCAGTCGGTTTGCCGGAGCCATCACCGATAAAGAAAGATTCCTCTTCCTTGTTGCCGATACGTCTTGCAAACTCCCTTGAAATATATGGTTCAAGTGGAAATACACTGTCGTTTAAAAGTTCCTCGGAAACCTTGATCATCGTCCCCAGTTTATATGCTCCGATAGACACCTGACCGAAACTGTCATCACTTTCAGGGATTGCGCCTTCCTCATCAACCCATGAAGCCGTACCTTTGGATGCTACGACAGGAATTTTCCTATCGCCGGAAGCGGTGGTGATGACATGTGCCAGCCTACGGAAGAGGTTCTCCTCCTCCAGAGCTTCAACAAGAGTACGTTCAAACTCATCGGGGACGAGGTAGCCACCTTCGGTGTCCGTACCAATCTTCAGAGCGTTTTTTACAACTGGGTCAAGACCTTCACCGGCACGTGTACGCATAGCATTCCAGAATGCTTTTCTGTATTCGTCGGTTGCTCTGCCAGTTTTGCCTTCCAGTTGGGGAGTGGCAGGCTTGCCTGTCAACGGATTAGCCATAGGAGCGTTAAGTTCCGCATCCAATAGGGCCTGTTTTTCCAAACGGTCGATTTCCTTACCAAGGGCAATTACATCGGCTTCCATTTTGTTATAGGTTGCCTCATCCTCGGCGGAAATCAAACCATCTGTGCCACGCTTGGTATCTAAGAACGCTTTGGTAGCGTCCCATGCTTTGGCGCGTTTCTCGCGCAGTTCTAAAATCTTGTTCATAATCTTTTCCTCCTATTAATGAATGATGTTGTTGAGCCGCTTTTCAAGTGAATCAGCGGATATACCTTTTTTGACAGGGGTTTTCTTGGGACATACTTTATCAAGTAACGAATTTGTGACTGCCCTACGGCTGAAAGCATAGGTGAAGCCATCTTGCTGACTGCGCTTTTTCTCATCCTCCAAAATGTCATCTGCAAAGCCGAGTTCAATTGCCTTATTAGCGTTCAGCCAGGTTTCTGCATCCATGAGGTGAGAAAGCTTTGTCCGTGATAAGCCTGTTTTGATTTCATAAGCATTGATGATGCTTTCCTTTACCTCTGAAAGCATAGCTATTGCTTTTTGCATCTCATCGCTGTCACCGATGGCTACAGTCAAGGGGTTATGAACCATCATCAGCGCGGTAGGTGCCATAAATACAGTTGTTCCTGCCATAGCGATTACGGAGGCGGCAGATGCTGCAATGCCGTCAATCTTAATGGTCACTTTTCCTTTGTAGTCCATGAGCATGGTGTAAATCTGGCTGGCTGCGATGCAATCACCACCCGGCGAATTCAGCCAAATAACAATGTCACCCTCACCGGCGAATAAATCAGATTTAAAAGCCTTAGGGGTGACATCGTCATCAAACCATGATTCCTCGGCAATCACGCCGTCGAGGTAGAGCGTTCGGGTACCGGATTTTTCATCCTTTACCCAGTTCCAAAATTTCTTCATTGGGTTTGCTCCAATCTTGTCGTATTTGCGAACGCACCAGCATCCTGTAATTTGGTCATTGCTCCATTAATGAGATAGAGATCACCACCAAGTTCCGCCGGTATTCGGTCAAGGTTCTCAAGCTCTCTGATGTCATTGGCACTCATCCAGCCGTTTTGTCTGGCGGTTGCGTAGCCATTCATACGGCTGACATAATCACCTCGAAGCAATCCATCCACATTGAATTTGATGAAAACAGTAGACTTTTCACTTGCCATAAGGAGAGAACGGTACATATTTTGTTCCCAGCGTACTACCCAAGGGTCGAGAGTGTATTTCACAAACTCTAAGGACTGCTGCTCAATATTTGAAAAGCTACTTTTTTCAAGGTCAGCCAGCATATGGGGAGGTACTCTAAAAATACGAGCGATTTCATTGATCTGAAATTTCCGTGTTTCAAGAAACTGCGCTTGCTCGGGAGGTATACCTATTTGCTGATATTTCATGCCTTCTTCCAGCACTGCCACCCTGTGGGAGTTTGTTGAACCTTGATAGGCAGCGTTCCAGCTGTCTTTTACCTTTTGTGGGTCCTTGATTGTTCCTGGATGCTCCAGCACACCACCGGGTGCTGCTCCATTAGCAAAGAACTTCGCTCCGTATTCTTCCGTAGCCATCGCCAATCCAATGGCATTTTTGGCCATAGCAATCGGTGAATATCCCACTAATCCATCAAAACCCAAGCCGGGGATATGAAGCACATCAGAGGGATCGAGATAGACCAGGCTGTCTTTTCCAAGAGTGGGTGCGTCATCTATGCTCCGCTGGTACAAATAAAAAAGCCGCCCGTTTTTATCGCGGTCGACTTTCACCTTATTTGGCATAAGCGGATAAAGAGCAATAACCTCACCACGTGCGTTCCTTATAATCTGTGCGTAAGCATTGCCCCATAATAAAAGATGACTCATCAGCGTTTCTCGGAACGTGAAGGAAGTCATCTCTGGGTTTGGCTCATCGTGGAGCAATCTATATAACGGATGCTGTAGATGTTTCTCTTTGCCACCGCTATCGTTGTATTTGTAGACATGAAGCGGAAGTCCGGCTAAGGTTTCGGCCAGGATTCTTACGCATGAATAGACCGCCGTCATCTGCATTGCCGTATGTTCATTGACAGGTTTTCCGGCAGTAGTTCCTCCGAAAAAGAAACTGTAACGGCTACCACTCAGAGTATCTTTAGGCTTATCACGAGCCTTAAAAATTCCTTGTAATATCCCCATTGACATCACTCTCCTTTGCTAAAAAATAAGCAGACCACGGTTGTCATAAACACTCTCGCCATTATCGTTTCCGCAACGAATCGCACGGTCGAGTGCCATGATGGTTGCCACGGCTCCATCGATTTTCTCAGTCGATTTTTCCTTGTCAGCCTTGATGTTTCCGGCAGGGTCGGTTCGGATAAATATGTTGTCCATCATCCACCTAAGGACCGGATGTCCGCCGTGAGCGATTTTCTGTTCCAAGGTCAGTTTCATCAGTTCTTTAGTCGGTGGAGACATATCTTTAAAGCCTTGACCGAACGGAACAACCGTAAAACCGAGGTTTTCAAGGTTCTGCGTCATTTGAACAGCGCCCCAGCGGTCAAAGGCAATTTCCCGGATGTTGTATTTCATGCCAAGGTCCTCGATAAAGGCTTCAATAAAACCGTAATGTACCACATTGCCCTCGGTGGTTAGAAGGAAGCCTTGTTTTTTCCATACATCGTAATTTACATGGTCACGCCGAACACGCAAGTCGATGTTATCCTCTGGTATCCAGAAGAATGGCATAACAGTGTATTTATCATCCTCATCCAAGGGTGGGAAGACCAGCACGAAAGCTGTGATATCAGTGGAAGAGGAGAGGTCAAGCCCACCATAGCAGACACGCCCTTGCAGAGCTTCCGGGTCAACGGCGAAAGCGCAGGCATCCCATTTGTCCATTGGCATCCAACGTACAGCCTGCTTAACCCATTGATTGAGCCGAAGCTGCCGGAAGCTGTTCTCCTCAGCCGGATTTTGCCTTGCCGATTCAAACGCTGCTTTGACTTTGTCCATGCTGACCGTAATGCCGAGGGAAGGATTTGCTTTCTTCCAGACCTTTGGATCTGTCCAATCGTCCTCAGGATCAGCCCCATATATAACAGGATAGAAGGTAGGATCGTTCTTTCTACCGTTCATGATATCCAGCGCTTTCTGGTGTACTTCCCAGCAGATGCTGTTCTGGTTATCTCCGGCAGTGGTTATAAGGAAATACAGAGGCTGCATACGGGCATCACCGCTACCCTTAGTCATAACATCAAAGAGTTTTCTGTTTGGCTGCGTGTGCAGCTCGTCAAACACCACGCCGTGGGTGTTGAAGCCATGCTTGTTTCCGACATCGGCTGAAAGTACTTGATAAATACTGCCTGTCGGCTGATAGATGAGCCGCTTCATGGAGTCCAGGATTTTCACTCGCTTGGACAGAGCAGGACACATTCGCACCATATCCGCCGCAACGTTGAAAACGATAGATGCTTGGTTACGGTCGGCAGCACAACCGTAAACTTCGGCACGTTCCTCGTTATCTCCACAGGTGAGCAACAGGGCAACAGCCGCTGCAAGCTCACTTTTTCCCATTTTCTTAGGTATTTCTACATAAGCAGTATTGAACTGCCGATAGCCGTTCGGCTTCAGAATTCCGAATACATCGCGGATTATTCGCTCTTGCCAGTCGATTAGTTCAAAAGGCTTACCCGCCCATGTGCCCTTAGTATGAGATAGTGCCTCGATGAATGCGACTGCATAATCGGCCATATCTTTGTTGTAATAAGCGTCCTTCGCTTTAAAAACAGTTGGTTTGTATTTTTTGAGTTTTCGGATATGCAGTCACCTCCTTCAAAAGGGCATAAAAAATAGACCACAATGGGTCTTTCTTAACGAAGAACAGAGCCGCAAGGCCCCATTCCGGGATTCGATTTTTATCAGGTTAGTTGTGTTCTTTCATCAGAATCGCAAGGACAATCTCTGCATCGGAATCGAGTGGTTCTATATCCCAACCTCTGTCATAATTGGCGATGATCTCACCATCGCGTTTTAGCATGAGTTTGGAAATGCGGCCCTTTTCGATGCCGTTCTGCGATCCTTCTTCAAAACACTTCACCCAGTAGTGAATGATGCTACTTCCAACCTTGATGCTTCCTTCTTTCCACATGGTAATGCTCTCCTTCCGTTTTGTATGTGTATGTTATTCCTCGCCGGTCAGGATGAAATGGGCATATTCCTTACGATTCTCTTCGAGGAACAATACCAGCTCATAAAAGCCCATGTCGTTTGCGATACGCTGCACCGCAACCACATCAAACATATTCGTTAGCCCCGTGTCGCGGATGGCGAGTATCTGTTCCTTTATCTTTTTATTCATTTTCAACCTCCTTAGAATCCTCGACAGCCTGCTTGAGAATGCCGATGTCGAAGTCCGCGCCCTTGTAGCCCTCTAAAATAACGCTGTAGTAATAACAGCTTGGACTGCCAAGCGGTCGGCCTTCATTCATAATGTAGACCATAGTTTCTACGTTCTTTTTGCCAAGTCTGACTTTGACCTTTTCCTTTCGGTAGAGAAATGGGAAACCCTCGTAGCGGTCGAGTGATGCTTCGTCAGCCGGAGTAATCTCCCACAGCAGGCATGGAACTGTCTTACCCTTAAAAGGCTCCACGGTCGCCACAGAGCCGCCGTGTCCTCCTCGAAACAATAACTGGTAGTCCTTTAAAACTACCGGCCCGACAGGCTTTGCTGTGGGGCAACGGTGCGCCATCTGCTCAAGGTTAAGGTTTGAGCCATAGGCGAGATAGAATGTTTTATTCATAGTCCTTGTCCTCCTTATTTTTGAGGGGCAACCGTTCAGGCTGCCCGAAATCGCCAAGCCGCCGAGCCGTCCAAGTGGGCCGTCAAGTGCTCTCGGCAGTTTGCGAATTCCTCGCCGATGAAACCGATACGGTTGAGGTAGGTTCGCATTGCGAACTTTTCATTTTCAATCTGTGGCTTCTTCGCCGATGCGCATTTCTGTGTCAGCGCCTGGTGGTTGAGAGCGAGGGCGAGAACAATGTAGCTTCTTATCTTACCTGCGTGTAGTTCGCTGTTGAAGCCCCGAAGCTCGACCGTGTGATTGCCTGTGAAAAAGCTGTGCAGATTAAGAAAGTGGTATCGGCTTGAATGGTAGTGTCGGCTGGTGCTTTCGCTGTATCCCTCGTACCAAAGGCTCTCGATGGCTTCCATTGTCTTCGGTTTGCGTCGGTTTAATTTCTCGACCAGAAGGCTATCCATCTTTTTGCAGTAACTCATCCGTTCAGGTGCTATTTGCAAAGCCTTGTAAAAAAGGTCATTCTTGCTGGCAATGATGTTCACGAAGTTTCTTATGCTCCTTGGGGTGTGGTCTGAGCCATCAAGGTGTATGTGAATCCCGCAGGAGTTGTTTGCAAATCCACCAGCGTGGCGAAGCTGTCTGACCAATTCCTGCAATTTTTCAATATCCTCGCGGTAACTAAGGATGGGGCTGACCAACTCTACGCTGTAGTCGCGGGTGGCAGTTACCTTCTGGCGTCCTTGTTTCTTTTGGCAGGAGATGCTGCTGTCGCTCATAAACTTCCAAACCCGCCCATCTGGAGTCGTTACCTTTTTGGTGTCGTAATAGTCGCCTGTGTGTGTAACCGTTCCGCCAAGGTAGTCGGCAGCGATCTTCGCCGCTTCGTTCCTTGTGATGCCAGTAAACTCAATCTCAATCCCGAATCTGCTTGTAAACATGTGGTTTTCCTCCTGAATGTGTATGTTTTGTGCCTTTCGGCATGTACATATATCACTCTAAAAGGCTTATATAGCAAGCAAATTCCGAGAAATAAAACACATCAATTTATGGGTGTATTTCAATGAAACATTTACAGCTTTCGAACCGCATCCTCACCATAAACTACGTTCAAAGAACTGCCGCAGTCCCATTGCACCATAATACTTCCGATATCATCTACACCTATAACTGTACCCATTGCTCCAACGGATGGAGCTTGAACATCATCCATTTTGATAAGCTCTACACGACAACCGACCGGGTAGTGTTTGCGAATATCTTCGACTATTTTTCTTGATGGATAATCATTGCGCATCATTTGACACCTCACTTTTTGTACCCGACTTAAATGCCGAACTGCCAGTCAACTGGGATAGTAGAATTTTGCGCTCCTCTTTGTATTCTGAACCTATGAAACCGAGCCGGAGGAGGAAGCAGCGAAAAGCGTACTTCTCATTTTCCACCTGTTTTTCGGTAGCATTGACTCTTTGCTGTGTTTTTGCCATCTCGCAGAGCGCAGTCACAAAATGGGTGTAGGCTTTGACCTCATCGGAGGTAAGCTCACCTTGAAACCAAGGAAAACTGATAGTTTCTTCACCCGTAATGATGGGGGTGCAATCAGTACCCAGAGCTTTTTTTATTAAAGCCGATTTACTTTCAACCAGTCTCTTAAGATTTTCAAGAGCCATATCTGTAAAAGCCGACCTTGGCAACTCGATGGTCAAATGATTGGGCTCCCCATATGCGGGTGGCTCCTCATAATCGTGATAGTGGCTAACCCTGCCGCCAAGGGCAGCTTCGTAAGGAATTTGAACATCGTCCGGTATAGGTTCTGCTTCAGGGAGTGGAGTATCGTATTCTTCTGAAATAGCCTTGAAGTCGTGCAATCCCTGTAGGTCAGCAACCAGACCGGGATTGTCAGTTCCTCTGAGTATCCCGGTCTTGTCGATGTGGTAGCCACCAACCTCGTAAGCGAAGGTAGGTGCGCCGAGATATTTTGTTGGAGCATTTAGTTCCTGGCTGATTGCTCCTACCAGCGATTTTCGTTTTGTGCCTGTAACATTGTAATTAATCTGCATTTTTCATACCGCCTTTCTTTTTTCGGTACTACATATATCACTCTGAACGCTGTAAATAGCAAGCCATTTAGAGCATAATTCTGTAGGAAAATTGTTCCGAGTAATAGGCGGCCTTTTGTGCTGATAGAGTTTAGCTGTCAGCATTTACTTCCTCCAAATCGCGATACTTATATTCCGTACCTTCTCTCAAAAGAAATACACCATCTGCGTTTCCGGCTTGTTCAATATACCGATTTACAATGACATCGCAGTATTTTTCATCAAGCTCAATGGTGTAGCAAATACGCTCGGCCTGAACACAGGCAATGAGTGTACTTCCTGAGCCGCCGAAAGGATCGAGTACGATGCAGTTGGTCAGGCTGCTGTTCATAATGGGATAGGCAACAAGTGCAATCGGCTTCATGGTCGGATGGTCGGTGTTTTTCTTCGGCTTTTCAAACTCCCAGATGGTGGTCTGCTTGCGGTCTGTATACCAGTTGTGCTTGCCTTTTTTCTTCCAGCCGAACAGCACAGGCTCGTGTTGCCACTGATATGGAGAGCGCCCAAGCACCAGCGACGGCTTTTTCCAGATGCAGCACCCGGAAAGCTGAAAGCCAGCGTCCGAGAATGCCTTGCGAAAATTCAGCCCTTCGGTGTCGGCATGGAATACATAAATGGAAGCGTCCTGTGCCATCGCCGCCTCGGTGTTCGTAAACGCCGCCAGCAGGAAGTCATAGAACGCTTCAGTGCCCATATTGTCGTTTTTGATTTTACCCGCCGCGCCTTCGTAGTTGACGTTGTACGGCGGGTCGGGTA
>JGI24711J26586_10001272_pt1 | contig 19485 bp, 32 predicted proteins | sample BioPla3DNA1_FD_26586 | JGI IMG/M metagenome (IMG submission 26586)
ATACTGCACTAATTAATCAGACGCATCTACACCCCCCTTACGCTCTGGTCCTCTGATATATTTCTTCTAAAATCCGTTTAGTCATTATTAAAGAACAAATTCTGCCAGCTGATTAGTCAAGCAAACAAATTATTAATATCTCTTATATAAATTTACAAATTCGGTTTTATGGCCACTCGTTTGCTTAAATTAAAATATGTATTACACAATATGCGCCCTGCTTCTTCTTTACTTTTTAAAGCTCGACGTTCATAGAATGTTTTTATTTTAAAATTCAATAAGTTATAGCATCAATTGTAAGCAAATTTCTTTTTTAAGCATCAAAAATAACTAAAATTATAAGCTTGTGTGAGAATATATTTTTAAATTAATTATATCAAAAGTCGGATTCTTAAAACTGAAATCTTGATAAATTATGGAAGCTTCTTTTTAATTATCAANTNTGATTAATCAGTTTTTGGCCTTTAAATATTCAGCAAGAANTCTGATTTAGATTATTTGGANAATTTTCTTAAATATTTTATTGAAAAGATCGTTATTTAATTGATTTTCAGGGTCTTTTTCTGTTGATTTATTTATTTTTATATGGTATATTTACATCGACTTCAATGTAAAACATTGTTTATACCTCTGTACTTACAGAATTGTCCGGGATTTTCGCCTAAAATATGATGGCCGGCANTGATTTAATTTGTAAAAAACGTTGGTATTTTGTGCGTCAGTTGTCGCATCAACAACGTAAAAATATAAAAAGGAAGGAATTAATTACATGGATGAAAAGTATGCACCTCTATTTACCCCTTGGAAAATCGGAAATGTAGAAATCAAGAACCGTCTGGTTCAATGTTCAATGGGAGGAACATCTCTCTTTGGTTGGCTCGAGCCTAACCACTTTGATAGAGAGGCTGCAAAGTTTCTCTTGAACAGNGCTCAAGACGGTGTCGGTCTGATTCTTCCGGGTATGCAGTGCGTCCGTGACCAGCTCGGTATTCCCGGCAGAAAGTGGCTTTATCAGAATGAAAGAATGTTTAGGAAGCTCAAGGATTACATGGTTGAATTCCACAAGACCGGCGCCAAGCTCTTTGTTCAACTTGCAGCCGGCATGGGTCGATCCATGGCTATTAACGGATGGATGACAATTATTGCAAAAAACGATTTTCTCAACAAGATTGCAAGCCCTATAGTTGACGTCCAGTACTGCTGCGCATCAGCATCTGAGGTTCCTAACCGCTGGGCCGAGGATGTTATCTCTCGTCCGTTCACTGTTGAGGAAATTCAGGACATGGTCGAAGCCTTTGGTAAAACAGCAAAGAAGCTTCGTGAGGCCGGTGTTGACGGTGTTGAAATTCACGCTGTCCACGAAGGTTATGTCCTTGACCAGTTTACAATGAAGAACTGGAACTTCCGCACTGACCAGTATGGCGGTTCTTTTGAAAACAGGTTCCGTTTCCCCGTCGAAATAGTTCAGGCGATTAAGCGTGATGCCGGTGAAGACTTTCCTGTATCTCTTCGCTACTCGGTTGTTTCGAAGACCAAAGAGTGGGGCAAGGGCGCATTGCCTTATGAAAAAGACTTTGTTGAATTCGGACGCGATATGGAAGAATCCGAGAGAGCCATCAAGTATCTCTCCGACGCAGGCTACGATATGTTTAACTGCGACAACGGTACATACGATGCTTGGTATTGGGCACACCCTCCTCAGTATATGCCTGACAACTGCAACCTCGAGTATGTAAAGCACATAAGAAAGTTCACAGATAAGCCCTGTGTTCCTGCCGGACGTATGACATATGAAGTTGCTGCCGAGGAAATCAAGAACGGCACGATTGATGCTGTTGCCATAGCTCGTCAGAACCTCGTCGACCATGAGTGGGTTACGAAGCTCAGAACCGGCCGCAGAGATGAGATTAAACCTTGTATACGCTGCCACAACGGCTGCTTCAACTTTGCTAAATTTAAGGGCACACCCAACCTGCAGAAGCTCGACGACTCGCTGCACCTTGCGCGCTGCGCTCTGAATCCCACAACAATGCAGAGCCATAAATACAAGATTGTTCCCACACGCAAACCCAAAAAGGTTGCCATCATCGGCGGCGGTATCGGTGGTATGGAATGCGCACTTGTGCTTACAAAGCGCGGACACAAGCCCACTATCTTTGAAAAAGACGGCGAGCTCGGAGGTATGTTCATTACCGCTTCCTCAATGACATTCAAGGAGAACGACAAGGAACTGCTCAATTGGTACAGACGTGAAATTAAGGAAGCCGGTATTCCAGTTAAACTTAATACTGAGGTTAACGATATAGGTGTCCTCGGTGATTTTGATGAAGTAATCGTTGCTACAGGTTCTGTCCCGAGAACAATGCTCACTATACCCGGCTTTGAAACGACTCTCACCTTCACGGATATCCTCAGAGACCAGAAGGAAGTTGGAGATAAAGTTCTCTTTATCGGCGGCGGCCAGTCATCCTGCGAGGCAGCCTATGACTACGTTCGTGCCGGTAAGCACCCCATTATAGTTGAGTTCAAGTCTGATCTTATTGCCGACGATGCAACCAGCCTTTGCAACACATCTTATCTCAGGGATGCTATGGAATATCATCAGGTTCCTGTTTATCTTGAATCCACGGTCACCTCCCTTAAGAATGGTGTCGCCACTGTTAAGAACAGAAAAACCGGTGAGACCTTTGAGCTTGAGTATGACGATGCTGTTAACGGCGTTGGCTTTGTTCCCAACCCTGTTGCAAAAGCCTCCCGCAAAGTGCACCTCGTCGGTGACTGTGTTGCCGTAGGCAACCTGAGAACCGTTATTTGGCGTGCATGGGATGTTTGCATGAAGATTTAGTATTTGCTATCATAAGAAAACTTCCAGCAGCACAGTTAAACTGTGCTGCTTTTTATTCCCCTTTCAATGATACGGACATGAAATAAAAATGACCCTGTCAATAAAACAGAGTCATTTTTATTTTCTAAATTGGATTAAACCAGCTCAATTACAGCCATTTCAGCCGCATCGCCGCGACGAACACCTATTCTGGTTACGCGCGTATATCCGCCGTTGCGCTCGGCATATTTTTTTGAAGTCTCATCAAATAGCATTTTAGCTACATCCTCATCGGTAATGAATGAGAGTGCATTCCTATAGTTTGCCAATCCGCCTTTTTTTGCGAGACCGATCATTTTCTCGGCTATGGGCTGAACTTCCTTTGCACGTGTATATGTTGTCTCAAGCTTTCCATCCCTAAGGAAGTCTGTTACCTGCTGACGCAGCATAGCTTTTCTTTGAGCGCTTGTTTTGCCGAGTTTTCTCTTTCCAAACATTGTCTATCCTCCTACTAAGCCTGATGCTCTCTTATTGATTATCTTCCTTTGCCAGGGAGACTCCAAGACTTTCCAACTTGCGTTGAACTTCTTCAAGAGACTTTCGGCCGAGGTTTCTAACCTTCATCATTTCACTTGGTGTTGTATTTGTGAGCTCCTCAACAGTGTTAATCTTAGCGCGCTTCAGGCAATTGAAGCTTCTCACAGATAAATCGAGCTCTTCTATTGTCATTTCTAAAATTTTGTTGCCTTCCTGCTCCTCAAGCTCNACTATTGTAGATTCGTCAACTGCAGCATCCGTCATTTCAAGGAAAAGNCTGAAATGGTCAACTAGAATTTTGGATGCAAGAGACAGCGATTCGCGAGGAAGTATTGTTTTATCCGTCCAAATTTCAAGTGTGAGTTTGTCAAAGTCTGTTCTGTTGCCCACACGGGTATTCTCAACCGTNTAGTTTACTTTAAGTACCGGCGAGAAAATAGAATCCATAGGAATAGTACCTATCTCATACTTGGAATCAGTTTTGTTCTTCTCTTCTTTATTTCTCTCTGCGGAAACATAGCCTGATCCGTGATTAATTGTGATTTCCATTGAAAGAGACGCTCCGGGCCCCAGCGTTGCTATGTGTAAGTCGGGATTTAATATCTCAACTTCAGCATCGGCTTTTATATCGCCTGCAGTCAGCACACACTCATCATTGCCCTCGAGATAAAGCTTTTTCTCTTCTTCACAGTAGAGTTTTGCAATGAGNCCNTTCAGATTCAAGACAATCTCGGTCACATCTTCTCTGACACCGGGTATTGTCGAAAACTCGTGCTGTATTCCGGAAATCTTTATAGCAGTAACAGCTGTGCCCGGGAGTGATGAGAGGAGTACTCGGCGCAAAGAATTGCCCAAGGTTGTTCCATAGCCTCTCTCAAGAGGGCTTATTATGTACTTGCCATAAGATTCATCNGCAGGGGTCTCCACACATTCGATGGTCGGCTTATCAAATTTAGGTTCCATCATGAGTTAACCCTCCTATTATATTCATGCGTAAAACGCTTAACTATTGATTGCTTAATGAGGGTATCCCGATTACTTGGAGTACAGCTCAACGATTAGAGTTTCCTCAACAGGCAAATCAATATCCTCTCTCTGGGGAGTAGAAACGACCTTCGCAATGAAGTTTGAAGGATCATACTCAAGCCACTTGGGCGGCTGCCTGAAAGAATTTGCCTCAACATTGGCTTTGATTCTTTCCAGCTGGCGGCTCTTGTCTCTGAGTGTAATTACCATACCGGGCTTAGCAAGGAAGCTGGGTATGTTGACCTTTCTGCCGTTAACTAAAAAATGTCCGTGGTTTACGAGTTGACGCGCTTCGGGACGACTCATAGCAAAACCAAGCCTGTAGACTATATTGTCCAGTCTGCTCTCACAGATTGCAAGCAGGTTTTCGCCTGTAGGTCCTTGACGACGCTCTGCCATTTCGAAATAGTTGCGGAACTGTCTTTCAAATATACCGTAGTAACGGCGAGTNTTCTGTTTTTCACGAAGCTGGAGTCCGTACTCAGAGGTTTTTCCTCTGCCTCGTCCGTGCTGTCCGGGAGGTGCCACTCTGGAGTCTTTCTCCATTGCGCACTTAGGTGTGTAGCATTTATCACCTTTCAGAAATAGTTTTTGACCTTCCCTGCGACACTGGCGACAAACTGCCCCTGTATATCTTGCCATCTATCTAACCTCCCTTTCCTAGACTCTGCGCCTCTTAGGAGGACGGCAGCCGTTATGCGGTATAGGTGTTACATCTTTAATCATGGTTACTTCCAAACCGGCTGTCTGAAGTGCGCGAATGGCAGCTTCACGTCCCGACCCGGGACCTCTTACATAAACTTCAACAGTCTTGAGGCCGTGCTCCATTGCCGCTTTTGCCGCTGTTTCCGAAGCTGTCTGTGAAGCATAAGGGGTGCTTTTCTTGCTTCCTCTAAATCCGAGTCCGCCGGAAGATGCCCACGAAATTGCATTGCCGTTCATGTCGGTAATTGTAACCATTGTATTGTTGAAAGAGGAGCTGATGTGAACCTGACCTCTTTCAATATTTTTACGCTCCTTGCGTCTTGTGCGAGTTCTTCTTCTAGGATTTGCCATCACACTACCCTCACTTCTTCTTATTAGCTATCGTGCGCTTGGGTCCCTTGCGTGTGCGAGCATTAGTCTTGCTGCGCTGTCCGCGTACAGGCAAACCTCTTCTGTGACGAAGCCCACGATATGAGCCTATCTCTGAGAGTCTCTTGATATCGAGTGCAGCTATCCTTCTGCGATCACCCTCAACAATATATTCGTGGTCTATGACTTCACGAATCCTGACTTCCTCTTCGTCTGTGAGGTCCTTCACTCTCTTGGACGGATCAACTCCGCTTTTTTCCAAAATTTTCAATGCGCTTGTTCTGCCAATACCATAGACATAGGTCAAGCCTATTTCAATTCTCTTGTCCTTTGGCAGGTCCACGCCGGCTATACGTGCCATACTGTGCAATCATCCTTTCAATGTGCAATATTTTCCGTCATTATAATTGTTAGACTTTAGCTTAATCCCGCCGGAGGGAGCCTAAATCAAATGACGGTTATTCAATTATTAACTAGCCCTGGCGCTGCTTATGCTTCGGGTTATCGCAGATTACCATAACCCTGCCATAACGCTTAATTACCTTGCATTTTTCACACATGGGCTTTACTGAAGGCCTAACTTTCATTTTTTCCTCCTTGATAGCTTACTTGCTTCTCCAAACTATTCTTCCCCTGGTAAGGTCATATGGGCTCATTTGTACCGTGACCTTGTCTCCGGGCAATATCCTGATAAAATTCATTCTGAGTTTACCGGAAATATGAGCAAGAATTATGTGTCCGTTGCCTATATCTACACTGAAGTTTGTATTAGGCAGGGATTCAACAACTCTCCCCTCCAGTTCAATTACATCGTCTTTCGCCAAGATTAAATAAACCTCCCAAATTAAGTAAGAACAATTATTTTCTTAAGAGACAGTCAGAATCTCTGCCGCTCCGTCGGTTATTGCCAATGAGTTTTCATAATGAGCCGATAGTGAGCCATCAAGCGTCACAACTGTCCACTTGTCACTCAGGACCTTTGTTCGGTAATTACCAGCATTGACCATCGGTTCAATTGCAAGTGTCATTCCACGCTGCAGCCGTTCTCGGTTTTCTCTGCTTCTGTAATTCGGTATCGATGGCTCTTCGTGTAAGTTTGAACCAACGCCGTGACCTACGTACTCTCTGACAACGGAATAACCGTTACTTTCAACATATTCGGCAATTGCGGCTCCGATATCAGACACCCTGTAGCCTTCTCTGGCAAATTCAATTCCTCTGTAAAAGCTCTCTTGAGTAACATCTATCAGTCTTCTTGCCTCTTTTGATATCTCTCCGCAAGCGAATGTAGCTGCGCAGTCTCCGATGTATCCGTCTACCGTGGCACCAACGTCAATGCTTACAATGTCTCCTGTTCGAAGAATTCTGGAGCCCGGAATCCCGTGAATAATTTCATCGTTTACTGAAATGCATAAACTTTTAGGAAAGCCGCCATAGCCAAGAAATGTGGGTTCGCCTCCCGACTGTCTTATAAACTTACAAACTTCTTTGTCAATTTCTTCGGTTCTTATACCGGGACTGATAAGTTCACCTGCCAATGCTCTTGCCTGAGATGCGAGCCTGCCTGCCTTCCGCATTTTATCAATTGTTCTGGAGGACTTTAATATAATCATTCATTATCCAGGATTTTCATAATAGCTCTGTATGTCTCCTCAATGGAATTTTTGTTGCTGACAGAGCTGAGCCTGTTTCTTTTTTGATAATAATCGATGAGCGGTTTTGTTTCAGTGTGGAAGACCTCGAGCCTCTTTCGAAGAGTATCGGGATCATCATCCTTTCTTATAACCAATTCATCACCGCAGTTGTCACAAATTCCGTCTTTACTTGGCGGNGCTGCCTGAATATGATAGGAAGNTCCGCATTTTGGACAAACTCTGCGTCCCGCCATTCGTTTTATTATNGTTTCGTCATCTGTCTCNATTGAAATTACCTTATCGATTTCNATGCCGTTTTCGTTTAGAGCATCAGCCTGAGCAATNGTACGCGGCATACCGTCAAGTATATATCCGTTTTTGCAATCCGGGNTTTCAAGCCTCTCTTTGACGATACCGATAATGACATCATCCGGTACTAATCTGCCGCTGTCAACATACTCCTTCGCTTTGAGACCGATCGGAGTCTTATTTTTCATGGCAGTTCTCAAAATATCTCCTGTTGAGATAGTCGGAATATTGAAATGCTTACCTATGAGCGACGCTTGCGTGCCTTTTCCGGCACCGGGAGCGCCAAGCAGAATCAGCTTCATAACACCCTCCTTATTTAGTCAAGAAATCCCTTATAGTTGCGCATCATCATTTGTGCTTCAATAGCGCGAACCGTTTCAACAGCAACACCAACCACAATTATTATTGAGGTTCCGCCTAACGAAATTCCACTGAGCGCAGCGGACTTAGAGAACATACTAACCAGGATCGGAGCCAAGGCAATTATAGCTAAGTAAATAGCACCAAAGAGCGTAATCTTATTTAGAACTTTCTGAATAAAGTCGCTTGTGGGTTTGCCGGCACGAAATCCCGGGATAAATCCGCCATTTTTTCTGAGATTGTTTGCAATCTCGACGGGGTTGAACTGAATAGTCGAGTAGAAATAGCTAAAGAAAATGATTAGTAAGAAGTAAAATACTGCGTATACCCATGTGTTTGTGTTAAAAACATTTCTCATGAGCCAGCTGTCATTCCACCTCGGAACAAAGGCGCATATTGTGGCCGGTATGGAAGCTATTGACTGCGCGAATATTACCGGAAGGACACCTGACATATTTAACTTCATAGGAAGGTGTGTGGACTGGCCGCCATAAAGCTTCCTTCCGACAACCCGTTTTGAGTATTGAACAGGTAAACGACGCTCGGAATCATTGACGATTACTATCAGAACAATAATTGCAAGCGCGCCCAAAAGCATGAGCAAAGCTGTCCACCATGCCAGATCCCCCTGTGCAACACTGCTTACCATTCTGATGATGCTAACCGGGAATCTTGAAACAATACTTATAAAAAGTATTATAGAAATGCCGTTTCCAACGCCGAACTCCGTGATTTGTTCGCCAAGCCACATTACAAGAGCCGAACCGGCCATAAATGTTGCAATTATGACTATGGCCGGCCAGATGCCAATACCGTCTTCACGAAGCATCTGATTGTTCTTAATCAGCGTATAATAAGCAAAGCCNTGGATAAGACCGATAGCAACCGTGGAGTACCTGGTTATGGCGGCGATCTTTTTTTTCCCTTCTTCGCCGCCCTCTTTCTGAAGTCTCTCCAGCGCAGGTATGGCTATGGTAAGAAGTTGGATAATGATAGAAGCGTTGATATAAGGCTGAATACTGAGAGCAAATATGTTGCCTGTGAAAAAGCTCCGCCGGACATCGTGTTCCAGAGTCCCAGGACAGTATTGCTCATACTGCTGAAATACTGAGCAAGTTTTGCAGTATCTACATAAGGAACCGGAACAGCATTGCCGATGCGGTAAAGCAGTATGATGAATAGCGTGAAAAGTATTTTTTCCTTTATTTCATCAATCTTCCATGCAGCTCTTAGAATCTTTAGCAATCAGACCACCTCGGCCTTCCCGCCTGCACTTTCAATCTTTTCTTTTGCCAATGCCGAAAATGCAGCGGCTTTAACATGCAACGGCTTCGTAATTTCACCGTTTCCTAAAATCTTTATGCCGTATTCACATTTGCTGATCACACCCTCTTTAAGGAGAAGGGCTGCGTCGATCACAGTGTCGGCCTCAAACTTCTGAAGCTTGTCGAGGTTTAATGCAGTGAGAGGCCTTGCAAAAATATTGTTAAACCCTCTCTTGGGCACGCGTCTTGCAAATGGCATTTGTCCGCCTTCAAAACCTATGCGGACCCTGCCTCCGCTTCTGGATTTCTGGCCCTTATGTCCGCGGCCGGCAGTTTTGCCGTTGCCGCTGCCATGACCTCTACCCTTACGCTTGGCTTCTTTTCTGCTGCCCGGGACGGGTGAAAGTTCACTAAGTTTCATCATGAGCCTCCTTAAGCTTCCGTAACATCGATAAGATATGATATACGCTCAATTTTGCCCCTAGTACACACATTGTCGGGCTGGCAAGTTTCGTCGCCAATCTTTTTAAGTCCAAGTGAATGGGCAGTACGAATGTGCTTATCATGTCTTCCATTTAAGCTCTTAACGAGCGTAATTCTTATTGTCTTTTCCATTATAGACGGCCCCCTTAACCCAAAATTTCTTCAGGGCTCTTGGATCTATAGACTGCCACCTGATTTACATCTCGCAGTGAACGAAGACCCATCATTGCTGCTGCAACAACATTGACCGGATTATTTGAGCGAAGGCTCTTTGTTCTGATGTTCTTGATGCCTACGGCTTCAACTATCGCACGGACAGGACCTCCGGCAATAACACCGGTTCCTTCAGGCGCCGGCTTCATAAGAACTACACCTGCTCCAAATTTGCCGATTACGTCATGGGGAATTGTCTCATCAACAATTGTTATCTTGAACATGTTCTTTTTGGCATCCTCAAGACCTTTCCTTATGGCCTCGGATACCTCGTTGGCCTTGCCAAGTCCGTATCCGACCTTGCCTTTTCCGTCGCCAACAACACAAAGTGCGGAGAACTTAATTACACGTCCGCCCTTAACCGTCTTGCTGACTCGATTTAAGGAAACAACTTTTTCGATAAATTCTTTTGGTTCTTCTTCCTGGCGGCTGCGTCTGTCTCTGCTGCGCCTGTCTCTACTGTTTGTGGTATTTGCATATGACATAATTGTTTCCTCCTTTCTCAAAACTGAAGTCCGGCCTCTCGGGCACCTTCGGCCAAAGCCTTGACACGACCATGATATATGTATCCGCCGCGATCGAAAACAACATTCTCGATTCCAAGAGTTTTCGCTCTCTCTGCGAGCTTCTTGCCGACTTCCCTGGCAGCCTCAACATTTGCTCCGCCATTAAAATCTTTCTCAACACTTGATGCAGAGCAAAGTGTGTGGCCGTTAACGTCATCTATGAGCTGTGCATAAATGTTTTTGCTGCTGCGATATACACAAAGTCTGGGGCGCTCAGAGCAGCCATTGACTTTCCCGCGAACACGGACATGACGCTGTTTGCGCCTTACATTTCTGTCTGCTTTCTTAATCATCTAAACACACCTCACTTTACGCACCGGTCTTGCCAGCCTTGCGGCGGACATATTCATCTGCATATCTAATGCCTTTACCCTTATAAGGTTCGGGAGGACGATGGCCTCTGACATCTGCCGCAAATTGGCCGACGAGTTCTTTATCAGACCCTTTTATAATAACTCGAGTCGGATCAGGAACATCAATTTTAATGATGTCGGTTTCCTTGACAATTATATCGTGGCTGAATCCAAGCTTCATAACGAGCTCGTCGCCCTTTTTCTCTGCCCTGTATCCCGTTCCGCTTATAAGCAAAGTTTTCTTAAACCCTTCGGTTACACCCTGAACCATGTTATAAATTAACGATCTAGTAAGTCCATGAATGCTGCGGGTTTCTCTCTCATCGTCCGGACGAAGGACAAGGATTTTCCCATCTTCGTGCTTAATCTCCATTTTGGGACTAAAACTGCGCGTCAGCTCCCCTAGGGGGCCCTTAACGGTGATTACATTCCCTTCTTTAACTTCAATCTGAACTCCGGCAGGAATAACAACGGGTTCTCTTCCGATTCTTGACATATAAACCCCTCCTACCAGACGAAGGCGAGAACTTCGCCGCCGACATTTAATTTTCTTGCATCTTTATCGGTCATCACACCTTTAGAGGTTGAGACAATAGCAATACCAAGGCCTTTAAGTACGTAGGGTATATCGCCGGCACCGGCATAAACCCTAAGCCCCGGTTTAGATACTCTTTGAAGTCCCTGTATGGCCTTTTCTTTTCCGGGCAAATATTTGAGATAAATTGTAATAACACCCTGCACTCCACCTTCAGAAAACTTATAGTCCCTAATATAGCCTTCTTCAAGTAGAATTTTGGCTATGGACTTTTTCATCTTGGACGCAGGAACGTCAACATTTTCGTGACCTGCATTTGCTGCATTGCGTATGCGTGTGAGCATATCGGCAATGGGGTCTGTAATTTGCATAATATCCTCCTAAAATACAGAGTTACCGCTTGCTGCGGTTTAGGTGGTGATGTTCCTCTCCTCTTATGCACCGGAAGAAGAGGCAATCACCATCCGTGTCCCGGAAAACTACCAGGACGCTTTTCTAACGCCGGGAATTTCTCCCCTATACGAAAGCTCTCTGAAACATATGCGGCAGACACCGAACTTTCTGAGATAAGCATGGGGTCTTCCACAAAGTCTGCAGCGATTGTATGCACGGGTGGAATACTTTGCAGGGCGCGCTTGCTTTAATCTGAGTGACTTTTTTGCCATAACTTACTAATCCTCCTCATGCTGTCTTAAACGGTGCTCCGAGCAGGCCGAGAAGCATGCGAGCTTCCTCATCTGTCTTTGCAGTCGTAGTGATTGAAATATTCATACCGCGAAGCTTATCTATCTTGTCGTAGTCGATCTCCGGGAAAATTATTTGTTCCTTGAGCCCCAGACTGTAGTTGCCCCTGCCGTCGAATGCATCGGCAGAAATACCTCTGAAGTCTCTTACACGCGGCAGCGCAACATTGAAGAGCCTGTCTAAAAACTCCCACATGCGATCGCTTCTGAGTGTGACCTTAACACCGACATTCATGCCTTCACGAAGCTTAAAGTTTGCAACAGACTTCTTTGCAACTGTAGCAACAGCATGCTGTCCGGTAATTGTGCTTATATCCTTTATAACAGCTTCAAGAGCCTTAGCGTTGTCTTTACAATCTCCGCATCCAACCGAAACTGTGATCTTCTCAAGGCGCGGAATTTGCATAACGCTCTTGTAGTTGAAATGCTTCATGAGCTCAGGAGCTATCTCATTTTGATATTTTTCTTTCATTCTATTCATTCCGAGCAACCTCCTTACAGCTCTGCCCCGCAGTGCTTACAAACTCGCGCTTTTTTCCCATCATCAGAAAGCTTATAAGCTACTCTTGTGGGCTTATTGCACTTTTTGCATACAACCATGACTTTGCAAGCGTTGATCGGGGTTTCAAGCTTGATTATCCCGCCCTCTTCTCCCTGTTTTCTGGGCTTTTTATGCTTTAAAGCAACCGAAACACCCTTAACAAGGATCTTTCCTTCCTTAGGGAAAACGGCGAGAACTTCTCCTTCTGTGCCCTTATCTCTTCCGGAAATGACAAGTACTTTGTCATTCTTAACTATTTTCATATGCCGCACACTCCTATATGACTTCCGGAGCAAGCGAAAGAATCTTCATATAGTTCTTCTCTCGAAGCTCACGTGCAACAGGCCCAAATATGCGGGTTCCGGTGGGATTTCTGTCGTCTTTAATTATGACAGCGGCATTTTCGTCGAAACGAACATACGTGCCGTCTTGGCGTCTCGTAGCCTTTGCAGTACGAACAACGACAGCTCTGACAACATCTCCCTTTTTAACCTGGCCGCCCGGATTTGCCTTTCTTACAGAAGCGACTATAACGTCGCCTATACCGGCATATCTGCGCCCTGAACCGCCCAGAACTCTTATGCATTTAATTTCTTTTGCGCCTGAATTGTCGGCAACCTTAAGAAAACTTTCTTGCTGTACCATTAAGATGCCTCCTTATTTAGCCTTCTCGATAATGTTGACCAAGCGCCATCTCTTATCCTTGGAAAGAGGGCGAGTCTCCATTACACGGACTCTGTCGCCAATACGACATTCATTCAACTCATCATGCGCCTTAAGGCGATATGACCGAGCTATAATCTTTTTATACCTCTTATGGGCAACGCGCTCTTCGACGAGGACAACTATTGTTTTATCCATCTTGTCTGAAACAACCTTGCCAACGCGCGTTTTTCTTGAACTTGTTCTTACTCCATCCATAATACGCTTCCTCCTCAACGTCCTAGCTGCTTTTCGCGCATTACAGTCTTGACTCTTGCAATACTGCGGCGTGTGTCAGATATCTTCGTTGGATTATCAAGATGATTTGTGGCATGCTGCATTCTAAGCATGAAGAGATCCTTCTTGAGTTCAACCAGTTTCTGCTCCAGCTCTTCAGCGGACATTGAACGAATTTCATTAACTTTCATCTTCTTCACCGCCTAATTCGAGGTCCTTTGCACTCACAATCTTTGTTTTACAGGGCAGCTTATGACCTGCAAGTCGAAGCGCTTCTTTGGCAGCTGCTTCAGAAACCCCAGCAATTTCAAACATTACTCTGCCGGGCTTAACAACCGCTACCCAAAACTCGGGAGCGCCCTTGCCTTTACCCATACGTGTCTCAGCAGGTTTTTTTGTAACGGGTTTATGAGGGAATATCTTTATCCAAACTTTGCCGCCACGTCTTATATATCTTGTCATGGCTATGCGGGCCGCCTCAATCTGATTCGAGCTTATCCAAGCGGGCTCGAGGGCTACAAGGCCGTAGTCTCCATAAGTAATCTTGTTTCCGCGTGTAGCCTTACCCTTCATGCGGCCACGATGTACTCTGCGGTATTTAACTCTTTTGGGCATTAACATCAGTTGCCGCCTCCTTTCGAAGCCTCGCCGGCTTCATTCTGCTCACCGGAAGACCTGCGATAGCCGCCTGATTGTCTCCGATTGTCACGGCTGTAGTTACTTCTGCCGCCATCACGATTTCCTCTGTTAAAACTGCTGCGATTTCCGCCGCGTCTATCATCCCGTCTTCTGCGGCTGTCCAGAGGCTTGCTTAGGTCAAGAGTTCTCGGGGTTGTTCTGAGTGACTGTGAGAGAACTTCACCCTTATATATCCAAACCTTAACTCCGATTCTTCCATAAGTAGTCTTCGCTTCTGCAAAACCGTACTCAATATCAGCTCTCAATGTCTGCAGAGGAATTGTGCCTTCGTGATAGTGTTCGCTTCTGGCAATTTCCGCTCCCCCAAGACGTCCGGAGCAAAGAACCTTAATTCCCTTTGCGCCTGCACGCATCGCACGGCCGATAGCATTCTTCATCGCCCTTCTAAAGCCTATCCTTCTCTCGAGCTGAGCGGCAATATTCTCGGCAACCAATTGTGCAGATGTATCGGGATTCTTTACCTCTATAACAGATATCGAAACAGTCTTTCCGATCATATTCGAAACCAGATTCTGAATACGCTCTATCTCGGTGCCGCCTCTGCCGATAACAACTCCCGGCCTTGAGCAATGAACGAAAATTCTTACCTTGGTATTGTCTCTTTCAATCTCAATTTTCGGCACACCGGCTGAAAAGAGTTCTTTTTTGAGAAAATCTCTAATCTTTTTGTCCTCAACAATAAGATCCGGAACTTTATCGCTTCTTGCAAACCAGCGTGAGTCCCAATCCTTAATTACTCCAACGCGCAGGCCATGAGGATTAACTTTTTGTCCCATATTCCGTTCCTCCTTAGTCCCTTTCTGCTACAACAAGCGTAATGTGGCTGGTACGCTTATTAATTCTGGACATTCTCCCGTGTGCACGGGGTCTGCCTCTTTTGAGTATCGGTCCGCCGTTCACAAAAACTTTTTCGATATAGAGATTGTCGCTGTCCATTTCGAAATTGTTTTCCGCATTGGCGACGGCGCTGTCCAAAACCTTGATTAGAGGCTCGCGTCCGATTTTGGGAGTATGCTCAAGCAGCGCTCTTGCAAACTTGACATCTTTGCCGCGTATAACATCGCAAATAATCTGAAGCTTGCGTGGTGACATCCTCACGTATTTCATCTCTGCAGTTGCAGTTTTGCGTTCTTCCATGATTTAACCCCCTTATTTGCGCGTCTTGCCGCCCGCATGGCCGCGAAAAGTCCTTGTGGGAGCAAACTCGCCAAGTTTGTGACCAACCATATCTTCTGTTATATAGATGGGAACATGTCTGCGGCCGTCGTGTACCGCTATCGTGTGTCCGACAAAAGAAGGAAAAATCGTCGAGGATCGGCTCCATGTCTTAAGAACCTTTTTCTCTCCGGCATTGTTGAGCTCATCAATACGCTTTAAAAGCTCGGGTGCCGCAAAGGGTCCTTTTTTTAAACTTCTGCTCATTAAATTTCCTCCTTAATTAAGTTCCACGGCGCTTGACAATGTACTTGTTGCTGCGATTCTTTGTCTTGCGCGTCTTGTATCCGAGTGTCGGCTTGCCCCAAGGTGTCAAGGGGCTGGGCATTCCTATCGGAGACTTGCCCTCACCGCCGCCGTGCGGATGGTCAACCGGGTTCATAGCAGAGCCTCTGACTGTGGGCCTTATGCCCATATGGCGTCTTCTGCCGGCCTTGCCCAAAGAAATGTTTGCATGGTCGATGTTTCCGACCTGACCTATGGAAGCTTTGCATTCCATTCTGACCTTTCTATACTCACCGGAAGGAAGTCTGACTGTTGCAAGGCTGCCTTCTTTTGCCATAAGCTGGGCTGAAACTCCCGCCGAGCGAACAAGCTGGGCTCCCTTTCCTGGGTAGAGCTCAATGTTATGAATAACCGTGCCGACAGGAATATTAGCTATCGGGAGGCAGTTTCCGGGTTTAATGTCTGCCGTACTTGACGATACAACCTTATCTCCCGCCTTAAGGCCGACAGGCGCAAGAATGTAGATGCGCTCGCCGTCTTCAAACTCGCAAAGAGCAATAAATGCGGACCTGTTGGGGTCGTATTCAAGCCTTAAGACCGTGGCCTCTTCATCCATCCTTTTGCGCTTGAAGTCGATTATGCGGAACTTCCTGCGATTTGCTCCGCCTCTGTGTCTGACGGTAATACGCCCATGGTTATTGCGCCCGGAATGCTTTTTCTTCACTTCGGTAAGGCTTCTCTCCGGCTTTGCCTTCTTGTCAACTCCATCGAAGCCTGAAACGCTCATCTGGCGCCTTGAGGGAGTAGTCGGCCTATAAAATTTTATTGACATCTAAATAATCCCCCTTATACCATTCCCTCGAAAATCTCGATGGGCTTGCTGTCTTCACTGAGCTTTACTATGGCCTTTTTCCAGGTTTTTGTATAGCCGGCAGGATATGCGCCCGTGCGCTTTTTCTTGCCTTTGACAGTTGTTGTGTTTACATTGATTACAGTCACATCAAAAATTTCTTCTATTGCCTTTTTGATTTCAATCTTATTTGCAGTTTTTAAAACTTCAAAAGTGTACTTTTTGATGTCTAAATCTTCCATCGACTGTTCTGTAACGATCGGTCGAATAATAATATCGTAAGCTGTCGACATTACGCAAATACCTCCTCAATCCTTGAGAGAGCGGCCTTATCAATAATGAGCGTATCGCTGTTTAAGAGCTCATATGGCGATATTATCGTGGCCGTTGTCGTCTTTATGCCGGGAATGTTGCGAGTGCTTTTAATAACTGCGTTATCGACATTCTCGGTTATAAACATGGCCTTGCCGCTAACTCCCAGTTTGTTTAGTAAAGATACAAAAGGCTTGGTCTTGATCTCTTCAGCCGTGAGCTTATCAATTATCAGAATGCTGTTCTCTTGAGCCTTAACGGAAAAAGCGCTCTTTATAGCGAGCCTCTTAGCCTTCTTGTTTAGTCTAAAGCTATAGCTGCGGGGCTTCGGCGCGAACGCCACACCGCCATGTCTCCAAATCGGAGAGCCTGCATAACCGGCTCTTGCTCTGCCTATGCCCTTCTGGCGCCAAGGCTTCCTTGTCGAATAACTGACCTCGCTCTTGGTGAGGGCACTCTGCGTACCCTGTCTCCTGTTTGCAAGATAGCTTCTGACCGATGCGTGCAGCATCGCCGCATTCGGTTCCACCCCAAAGACCGCCTCAGAGAGTTCATACTCGCCAAGCTTTTTACCTTGCATATTATAGATTATTGCTTTAGGCATTTTTATTCTCCTCTCTTTAGCCTCTTGCAGAACGTTTCTGCGGGTTTACACTTACCGTGGGAGTTGCAGGACCTGAACGCCTCTTCTTCTTGTTCTTAGTGGAGCTTGTCACATAAACTAAGCCGCCGCGAGGTCCGGGAACTGCACCCCTTACTACCAACATGTTAAGTTCGGGGTCAACCTGAACCACATCAAGATTTTGAACAGTAACCTGTTCATTACCCATCTGCCCTGCCCCCATCTTTCCCTTAAAAATTTTCGCAGGATAGGCAGCTGCACCCATTGAGCCGGCGTGTCTATGAACAGGGCCTCCGCCGTGGGAACTGGGTGTTCTTCCCGCGTTGTGACGTTTTATTACACCCTGATAACCTTTACCCTTGCTTATGCCTGTTATATCGACGTTGTCGCCTTCCTTAAATATATCAGACCTGATAATATCGCCGACATTCAGCTCTGCGACATTATCGAGCTTAAACTCATGTAAATACTTTAGATTATAGTTTCCCGCCTTGCTGAGGTGTCCTTTTTCGGGCTTCGTAAGAGCTGACTCTGAAACCTCTTCGTATCCAAACTGCACCGATGAGTAACCCTCTTTGCACTCTGTTTTCTTTTGGACTACTACACAGGGGCCTGCCTCAATCAGTGTAACGGGAATGACCCTTCCCGCTTCATCGAAGATCTGTGTCATGCCGACCTTCTTGCCAATAATGGCTGCTTTCATCAATCTTCCTCCTTTGGTTATTGGTTGAACTTAATCAACTTGACCTTATACGCGCGTTGCTGGCACTTTAATTAGAGCTTAATTTCAATCTCGACACCGGCAGGAAGCTCCAGGCTCATTAGAGCATCGACTGTCTTCTGCGTGGGTTTTGTGATATCAATCAACCTTTTGTGGGTACGTCTTTCAAACTGTTCCCTGCTGTCCTTATACTTGTGCACAGCACGTAAAATCGTGATTATCTCCTTGTCAGTGGGTAGCGGGATGGGTCCCGAAACCTTAGACTCTGTGCGCTTCGCTGTTTCGACAATTGTTGCTGCAGCCTTGTCAATCAGCTGGTGATCGTACGCTTTCAGCTTAATACGAATCATTTTTTTGTTTGCCATTTTTTCCTCCAGTTTTCGTACTTAGGCTTATAGCCCATTGGTACGGCAGACATTAACTATACACTTAGCCGTGCGTATCAGACGGTGACCTAAATTTAGTCGGCTTAAGCCGACGCTTTTCCCACCCGATATACGCCATGAAAAGTAAATGCCCATCCGCCCGATTTCGCGCATTTTAAATGCGCCGGACATACTCCACGAAAGTTACCGGACTAAATCCGCAATCTCTCGCTTCATCGCATGAATGGCCTCTGCTTCTTTACAGACGCCCGAGCATAATACCAAAAGTATTATTGCTTGTCAAGCGATTTTATAAATTATTTTAAATTTTTTCTTATGTTTTAATTCGAAAAGCTTGCTTCAGTTAGTAATTGGTATTAAACCTTGGGCTAAGGAACCTTTCATTATGGATTAAACTTTGAGAAATATTCCCACAGAAAAGAAAAAGACTTAAAAAATACATATATTTTCAAAGATTTCACCGACAATGGCATCATCAATACTTATGCAAAACTTACACAAATACTATATGCATGCGATTGCCTTGTTAAGAGAAAAATATAATTTTAAAAAATGAATTTCTACAAAATCCACTCGTATAAAGCGTTTGTGGGATCTCTTCTCCATAATACTCGCATCCCACAAAAATATGGCTCTTTCAACCCTGAGATTATACACTTTATAATCGCCTTAATAAAGCTAATAAACAGAACAATGACAGCTTGTCCACTACCATTGTTCTGTTCTCTTTAGTCTCAGAAGTCAAACACATTTGATTTGTATTTGGAAACTGAATCGATATATGTGTATGTTTTAAAAATGTTACTTTTGTTTTTTATCTCGCTTTCTTTATTATGCCGGCTTCATAGAACCCCGATATTTCATCCTCAGAATAACCCAGCATCCCGAGAAGAAATTCATTGTCCATGCCATATGTGGGGCCACCACGCCATATTTGCTGGGGGGCTTGCTTGAATTTAGGAAAGGGAGCAAAGCCAGTGATGGTTTCGTCAATGCTGGGGCAATGATACTGGATTATATTCTCACGTGCCTTATAGTGGGAGTTAACCATCA
>JGI24711J26586_10001283_pt1 | contig 19416 bp, 12 predicted proteins | sample BioPla3DNA1_FD_26586 | JGI IMG/M metagenome (IMG submission 26586)
GTCGTGCGGAAGTAGAACTGCGGGCGATAACCCGTGAAGAACGGGGTGTGACGGCCGCCTTCTTCCTTGGTTAACACGTACACTTCACCATGGAAGTGGGTNTGAGGCTTGATGGTGCCGGGCTTGGCCAAAACCTGACCGCGCTCGATNTCNGTACGCTGAACGCCGCGAAGCAGGGCGCCGATGTTGTCGCCGGCCTGGGCCTGGTCAAGCAGCTTGTGNAACATTTCAACACCGGTAACGACAACCGTACGGCTCTTTTCGGCAAGGCCGACGATTTCAACACTATCCGATACGCGAACCACGCCACGCTCAACACGACCCGTGGCAACGGTGCCGCGGCCGGTGATCGAGAACACGTCTTCAACGGGCATCAGGAAGGGCCTGTCAACGGCTCGCTCGGGCGTGGGGATGTAATTGTCTACCGCATCCATCAGCTCGTAAATGCAGGCGCACTCGGGGGCGTTCTGGGGGTCGGAGCCATCGTTTTGCATATAGTCAAGCGCCTTTAAGGCAGAACCTTGAATAATCGGGATATCGTCGCCCGGGAACTCGTAGCTGGATAGCAGCTCACGCACTTCCATTTCAACCAGCTCAAGCAGCTCCGGGTCGTCCATCAGGTCGGTCTTGTTCATGAACACGACAATGTAGGGAACGCCAACCTGGCGGGCAAGCAGGATGTGCTCACGAGTCTGGGGCATGGGGCCGTCGGGAGCCGAAACCAAGAGGATCGCGCCGTCCATTTGCGCAGCGCCGGTGATCATGTTCTTGACATAGTCGGCGTGTCCGGGACAGTCCACGTGGGCGTAGTGACGGTTTTCCGTCTCGTACTCTACGTGAGAGGTGTTGATGGTGATTCCACGGGCCTTCTCTTCGGGGGCCTTGTCAATCTCATCATAGTGCTTGGCCTGGGCGTGGCCGCCGGCGGACAGCACCATGGTGATGGCGGCGGTCAGGGTAGTCTTGCCGTGGTCAACGTGGCCGATTGTGCCGATGTTGACGTGAGGCTTGGTGCGTTCGAATTTTGCTTTTGCCATTGATTTCTCCTCCAATTTTTACGGTTTTGCCCATCGGGGCAAATTGATGAACCGGCATCAGCCGGAATTGCCAATGCGGTTATTCCGCAATGGACGAGTGGAGCGGGTGATGGGAATCGAACCCACGTAGCTAGCTTGGGAAGCTAGAACTCTACCATTGAGTTACACCCGCATACCTTTATATTTTACTCAACAAAGCCTTGATTGTCAACCGCTTTGGTCCGAACATTTATAGGTATTAACACGCTTTTTAGGGAATAGCGGCAAAACAATAACGGAGCCTCCAAACTCTCTGGAGGCTCCGTTGGTAAGAAGGCGATTAATTATTTAACGCCGACGCCTGCCTTGCGAAGGGCAAGGATACGCTGCATTTCGTTGTAAACGATCATGAAGCCTTCGTCAACGCCCATACCGGGTTTGGCAAGAACTTGGGCGGCACCGGAGGCCATGGCGCACTGGATGCAGACCTGGCTGGAACGGTCGGTTTCGTTGCAGGTACCGCCTTGATAAGCACCCATGCCGTTTTGACGGCAGTAGAGTACCGCCTCCACCGTGTTGTGAATGCTGCCAAGGTCAGGGGTCTTGACCTGGATCATATGACCGGCCTTGTTGTCGACAAAATACTTGATGTCTTCTAAGGTGTTGCACCATTCATCGGCCACCAGCTCAACGGGGATATTGCGACTATCAACTTCCTTACGCAATCCGGAAAGGTCACGCATCTGAGCTTCACGCTCATCCGAATCCATGGGACCTTCAATGCGCAGGTGGAAGGGTTTGACAATTTCGCAGAGTTCCTCTAGGTAGTCTGCCATGCCGACGTAGTTGTCGCAACCAAAGACTTCACCGATGGTGCCGTAGCAGTCAATCTGGATAACAGGATGATAGCCATCGTACGGGGCGAAATTAATGATGCGATCCTTTAGCCACTGGAGATACTCTTTTAGGTGTTCACCCTTTTCGCCGAGCTTCTTAACGGAGTTGTACAGGCCGTGGGGCAGGACGGGTGCGCCCTTCATAATCATTTTGTCTGCGTTGTTGTAGCGATCGTCGCCTGATTGGGTGAAGATAGGAATCATTTCTTCCTGCACTTCGGTGCCGTATTCATCGGCGATGACATCGCACATGTTGAGTTTGCGGGCTTTGGCGACCGCATCCAAGATGGCCTGGCTCACGCCATAACGAATGGCGGTGTGCAGGTGGGTGCCGTCATGCTGCAGGCTGTCAATTTCTTTGGCCAAGCGCTTGAACGAATCAGCTTTCTGGCCGATCAAGTGAGGCGCCACTTCTTTTTCAATGATCGGGATAAAGGTGTCCGCTAAGAACAGGGGATCACGTCCGCCTGCGCCCGAATATTGCACGGCAGCGCAGTCGCCCCAGCCAATTTCGCCGTTTTCAAGCACCAGCATGACGCTGATGGATTCACCGGCCTGGCGGATGGAAGTGAACCCGGCGGTTGCGGGATCTCCAATATACATGTTGCCATCGCTTTGAGCACCCTTTTTGATGGCACGCTGGTCATCAAAGTAGAAGCCTGTGCGGCCCTTGGAACAGATAACCTTGGTAATTTTCATCTCTTGATACCTCCAATTATTATTTATTATTATCGTTATTGTTATTGATGTTTTATTTATTGGGACGACCTACCAGTTGCCCGTTACTGATGGCGTAAATATCATCAACGGTCATTTGGAAAGCAACCTCGCGGTTATCGGCTTTTGCGCGCTCTTGCAATCTCTTTTGGTTAAAGTCGACAATGCTCTTGTCAAAGGGAACGTTGCCAATATGCAGGTAACGCACAGCTCCCTTATTGTCACGGGCAGGCATCATGTTGCCGGCATTGTAACGGCTGGGGGCAAAAGGTACGTCTATCACACCTGCTTCAAAGGCACGCACGGTTCCTACGCAAATGTCGCCATCGCCCAATTCCAGTGTCCTTTCAAGGATGGCACGGGTTTCACGGTTGATGATGTCGATTTCAGCAAGCAGCATTTCATCCATGGGCATTTCCTGGTCAGCCAGCATGCTGATGACTTGCTTAGTTGCCCGAAGTCCGGCGGCGTTGGCTTCCTTGGTGGGTACGCCGATGGCCTCGTGAGGCGTTTTAACGATAACCTTGGTTGCCTTGGCGAGCGCCGCGACGGCCGAACCCCAGCAGATAACGCCAAAGGCTTTGGCCTCATCCTGCGGGAAGCCGCCCATCCACTGGTGAAGCACCGTGCTGACTATTACATTGTTGTATCCAAAGCGCTTGAGGTAAGCGTCGGTCATCTGACGTAGGGAATGGATGGCAGCAACGTCTTGGATTAGATTGCCACACTGGCCATAACCAACGGTAACATTGCGTACGCCCTGTTCGGCGGCAACAACGGCCTCAATAACGGCAACTGCGTTTGACATGCTGGGGGGAACCAGTGTGCCCGTCAGCGGCCCGAAAGGCTCACGGTTAATGGATACGCCACGATCTTCGTAGTAGCCGGTTAATCTGTCGACATACTGCCAGGTGAGCATGGTGTGCTCCAAGGTGATGTTTTTAGCGTAAGGAACGTTATAGGAAATACCACCGCCTTCAAAGCTGGTAAAACCGCCCGCTATGGTGATTTCCGCAAGCAGCCTTGCGTCGGGCGTGCCATGACGCACCTGTACGGGGCTTTTTACCGACTCGGTAACTTTACGGGAACCTTCCACACCGTGGTTGACGCCCGGGAAACCGTTAAGCATGGAAGTTCCCTGCGCTATGGATTCTTTGATGCCGTGCTCAGCATCAGAATAGCGGTTAAGCCTGGTATAGGAGTCGATGGTGGTGGGCAAAAGGTCCGCGCCACCTTCGTCTTCCAAGAACCTAAGCAGTTCAATATGCTTGTCGATGAGCGCTACGCCGGCACGGGGCTGAATCAAGGTTACCTTGTCATCGATCGCTTTATTAAGCTTGGCGCAAAAGCGCTTATCTTCCGGGATGCTTTTCTGGTAGGCAATAGCCTCGTCCAAATCAACTTCGGCGCCGGTGGGCCAAGTGCCAAGCACCTCTTGGCGGGTGTCAAGGAATTGTTGTTCGGACCACTTTTTATTTACTAATGTCATAGGGAGTCTTCCTTTCCAAAAATATTATTGAGTAATTCAAACGCGGTTTCCGGGTCAATGGTACTAAGCAGCCCCAAGGCGCTGAGCACATACTGTGTGTCACAAATAATACGGGGATTGGTCGGGGCAAGAACGGTTGTGTCTTGGATGGCCAAAGCTTCACGCCCAATGGCTTCAAATTGATCGGTATGGTTAAGGGCGCCGCCTGTCATGATTAAGAGTTTAACTTCGCTTAAATCCTTACCTTGCTGCTGGTATACAGCCCCGACAGGAGTGTACACCATTTCAAGCGTACCGCTGTGGCGGATAATGCCTGTTCTGAGGGCACCGGCCGCCAAGGCAAAGTCAAGCGCCTTTTCTTCTTCAGTAGCGGGCAAGATGGACTTATCTTGATCGATACGGTTAAGCCAGTCATACACAACATCTTCATGTACATTTGCGATGCGGGCAATTTCTTCAATTCCTACGGCTTCTACTACGCCATGTGCGCTGTAGCGCATACCGATGTCTCCCTCAACGGTTCGTTTGGAGAAGGGCTCGGGAAGCCCGTGCACCACGGCCAGTTCCCTAGTGGGCGCGCCCCTGGCGATAGAGTAGATATCGGTGGTTGCCCCGCCTAAGTCACAGGCCATCAATTCGCCAATGCCACGGTGTTTGGAAGTACCCTTGGATAGCAAAGTAAGCGCGGCAAGGACAGCTGCAGGCGTCGGCATAAGGATACCATCGATTAAAGCTTTTTGCTTGCTTAGCCCTTTGGCGGAGATGATGCGATCCAGGAAAATTTTACGAATAACACCCTGTGCCGGTTGAATGTTTAATTTGTTGAGTCTGGGCATCACATTTTCACAAAGATAAAAGGGATGCTTTTCGCTCTCTAAAATGTCCCGGCAAATATCGCCTGAAGCGTGGTTGCCCGCATAGACGACAGGGAAGAACGTTTCGGTTTTCGCAAGCATGGAAGCGTTATGTTCAATCACTTCCTGATTGCCTCCATCGGTTCCGCCGGTTAAGAGCAGAATTTCAGGTGCGATCTGGTCAATTTCCTGTATGTCACTACGGGTTAGCTTGTAGGAATAGGTTTTAATTACCTTAGCGCCTGCGCCGAAAGCCGCAAGCTTTGCAGCCTTGGCTGTTAACGCGGGAACCAAACCGCAAGCCACCATGCGCAATCCGCCGGCAGCCGACGAACAGGCCAGACGCTTTTCAAAGGGAATGTCGCCTGTTTTTTCTTTTAGCTTCAGGAGGGCACGTTCAAAGCCTTCCATTACATCGGTATCGACGGTGGTAAAATCCTGTGCTGTAGCAAAGATTTTTTTTGCATCAAGATCAACGGCTGTGAGCTTGGTGTAGGTTGAACCAAAGTCGATTAAGAGTACAGCTTGCATATTTTCTTACGCAACACCCAGGTCTTTTTTTAGGTATTCGATGGTGGTTTCAGGCGGTGTACCAGGCCCAAACACTCGGTCAAAGCCCATGGCGCGGAATCGTTTTTCTACTTCTGTCAAATCCTGCTTACCAACGACTATGTTGCCGCCCACGTAGAGAAGAATGTCTTTCAGTCCGGCCTCATCGCACTTTTCACGCAGTCCTTGGCAGTCCAATTCACCGTGTCCATACAGGGAAGATACAACAATTGCATCCGCCTTGGCTTCAATGGCGGCTTCAATATACTCTTCCTGAGTTACCATGACACCGAGGTTTACAACGTTAAAGCCTGCTTCTTGAAAAGCAAAGTTAAGGATTTGGATGCCAACAGCATGTACATCCGCACCAATGACGCCGATTACGAGGGTTTTTTTATCCATAACGAATATGCCTCCTTTTTTGTTATATTTATTCTATCTCATTATACAAAATCTTTCAACAAATTACAAGGGATACTCTGTTTTTGCATAACGTTTTGAAGAGTAATTCATAAACAAAAGAAAGAAGGGGCTGTAAGAAAACATAAGATTACAGCCACTTTTGCGTGATTTTCTTTGACACTTGGGAAGCGGGATGCTATGATAGCGCAAACAATTACAGGAGGTTGTTATGGAAGACATTGTGAAGACCGTCATGGATTTTTTTACCAAGGCCACGGCAGACAGTGTGCTGAACCTGATTGGTACCCTGGCTATGTTTTTTGTGGGCTTGTTTGTTATCCGCTGGGTCCTGCGTCTGCTGAGAGCGGCGTTGGACAAGAGCAAGCTGGACAAGGGCATAGTGACATTTGTTAACAGTTTTGCGTCGATTGGTTTGAAGCTGATGTTGACGGTGATGGCCGCTATTCGGCTGGGGGTACCCAGCACCTCCTTTGTGACGCTGATGGGCTCTGCGGGTCTGGCCATCGGTCTTGCTTTACAGGGCTCGCTGAGTAACCTGGCAGGTGGGTTTATGATTCTTCTGTACCATCCCTTTCGGGTGGGGCATTTTATTCAGGCAGGGACTGACGTAGGGATGGTCAAAGAGATCGGTATTTTTTATACGACGCTGGAGACGCCGGACAGGAGAACGATTGTGTTACCCAACGGCACGCTTTCCAATGGTGTCATTACCAACATCAGCCAGAGTCCGTTCCGCCGGATTGATTTTAGCTTTTCACTGCCTCTGGATGCCGACATCGATCAGGTGAAGGCGCTGATATACGATGTTGCCCGGGCGCACCCCAAGGTGAGTGAGGAAACCGGCATCGAGGTACGACTGAATGATGTGTCAGGAGGTACGCTGGTGTTTACCCTGCGCGCTTTTACCCGTCAGGAAGACTGGTGGACCACCAGGCTGGATTTGACGGAGAATGTAGCCAAGGCGATCAAAAACGCTGGCCTGCGCTTTGCAGCCCCCCAAATGGAACTGCGTCAGGGGATGTTTGAATAGCAATAAACAAAGCCTTATTGTAAATTCCAAGCTTAGAGTGGCTTATAAAAATATAATGCCCGGGAGAATTTCACATACATTGTGAGGAACGCAATATGAGAATGATAACAGCAGATGGTCTATCAAAAACATGTCGGTATGAAAAATGCATTTTGAAATCTGTTGCATAAGGAAAAACTGTACAAACAAGCATTAAACAACTTTTCTTTTACGGTTAATGAAGGTGAGATATTAGAGCTTATTGGTGCAAATGGAACTGGAAAAACAACACTAATTAAGCCGTTATTATATATTCTATATCCCACAGATGGCGCTGCAAAAGTAATGGGCTATACGCCGTAGAAAAGAGAGAATGCATTCAAGAAACAGGTGGGCGTCGTGATGGCGCAAAAGTCACAACTTCGGTAGGGTTTGTCAGCGATGTATAGTTTCGAAGTCAATCGTTATATAGTTATATATGTATATGAATTAACGGATGTTGATCGTTGTCGCAATCCGGATGAGCTTACCACGCTTTTTTGTGTGAAAGACCTAACCAAAACACAGGTGGTCGCCTATCATTAGGCGAACAGATGAAGTTTGAAATAATCGCGCTACTGTTGCATAACCCAAAGGTTATATTTTTGGATGAGCCAACGATTAGCTTGGATGTGATTGCCCAGCGCGATAAGTGGAAAGCTATGTTAAATACAACACCTAAGACAAAGAGAAAAGCAAGAAATGGCGAAAGGATGTATTGCGCGTCCAGAACTGGCTGTACCTAACTAAATGTGACCAGTATGTGTATGGATATGGCGGATACCTGAGTTTTCTATATGAACGCAAAAAGCGCAGTGAGAATGGTTATGTCAGCACGGTTCATGTGTATGAGTATAAGGATTGTAGTAGTGTTGTTAATGTTGTTATTGATATACATGTATTTATCGTAATTTAACAGTACTTTTCAAAAAAGCAACCATCAAAAATCAGGCATAAGAAAAACCCAGTAGCCATTGAAACCACTGGGTTTTTGGTGGAGAAGGAGGGGTTTGAACCCTCGCTACGCTTTCACGTACTACTCCTTAGCAGGGGATGATTTTCCTATGTTTTTTAAGGAAAATATAGAAATTATTGTGGGCTTAAGCACATAGCAATGGCCCCCCCGCCAAAGCGGAGAGGCCGGATGTATTTAGGTTAGTAAGTTTAATTATCAGTAGCCAACTGCTACACCATCGCTGTAGTAATCGGCGCAACCGTCAATGGTGCCATCCTCGTTGTAGAGGGTGCCCTGAATAAAGCCAAAGGCGCCATCCATGTAGTGGGACATATCATGACCGATAACGGTTAGCTTGTCCACTTCCGCCTGCTCAATCGGGATGCCGAAGCCATCCTGATATTCCAAGGTGTTATCAATCCAGTTGAAGATACGGGGAGCCTTGACAGCGTCCTTTAGTGGCATCTTGAAATCAATGACATCGCTGATGACCTGCGCCACTTGGGCAAATATCGTATACCCGCCGGGGGCGCCCAGGACCATATAAGGGCTGCCATCTTCCCTGAGGATGATGGTGGGACTCATGGAGCTTAAAGGCTTCTTGCCAGGCTGCACCGAGTTGGGACCGCCAGGTTTGGAGGAGAAGTCGTCCATCTGATTGTTAAGGATGAAACCATACCCGTCCACCGCAACACCGCTGCCGTAGTAGTAGTTGATGGTTTTGGTAATGCCTATCATGTTGCCATCCTTATCGGAGACGGACAGATGGGAGGTATCGGTTCCTTCGTACAGCCACGGATCTTCCACTTCGTAGCTCTTGGATTTATCAGCCTCTATCTTGCCTGCCAGCAGCTTGGCGTAATCCTTGTCAATCAGGCCTTTGAGGGGTACCTTAACATAGTTCGGGTCACCCATATAGGTAGCCCTGTCCAAGTATACCATTTTGAAGGCTTCGGACAAAAGGTGCATATGCTCGGCACTGTAAGGCTTCATAGAGCCAACATCAAAGTTCTCCAAGATGTTGAGAATTTGTATCATATGGGTGCCGCCGGAAGAGGGAGGCGGAGCAGAATAGATCTTGTATCCGCGGTAAGTGCCTTCAACCGGCTCCATCACGGAAACCTGATAGTTTGTTAGGTCTTCCAGTGTGATGATACCGCCGTACTTGGCTGCCGCATCCACCAACGCTTGGGCTACTTCACCCTCGTAGAAGCCGGCTGCGCCTTTTTCGGCGATAATGCTAAGGGTCTTGGCTAAATCCGGGTTTTTAAGGTAGCTGCCAGCCTCAGGTGGCAGACCGTTTTCGTCGAAGAAAAGCTTGCCCAATTCAGGGTAGTCGGTCATCAGTTGATAAGCGTCCGTAATGGTGGTATTGGCCTTGGGCGTGACCAGGTAACCCTCGTTGGCCAGATCAATGGCGGGCTGCAGCACTTCTTGCCGGCTCATGGTGCCATAGTTTTCCAGAATGTACAAAAGACCTGCCACTTCACCGGGCACCGCGACGGCCTTGCCGCCCCGGGCCATGATATTGCCAATGACTTTGCCATTCTCGTCCCGAGGATACATGTCCTCCGTAGAGGCGCCAGGAGCGACTTCTCTAAAATCGATGAAGACCACTTTCCCTGTTTCGCCATTACGATAGGTCATAAACCCACCGCCGCCGAGACCAGAGGCATTCGGTTCGCACACGCCCAGCGCAAAGGCAGCCGCCACCGCAGCATCCACCGCGTTGCCGCCTTTGGCGATAATGTCGGCACCAATGCGAGACGCCTCATACCGCTGGGACGATACCACGCCATCCTTACCTTCCACGGCCCGGTTTTCTTCCGTCAGCCGAGCATGCGTGTCAAAGGTTAAAACTTCACCATACTTGTACTCGGCCTTGATTTTCTCGATGTCGATCGCGCCCTGTGCCTGCTCCCCTAAGGCAACGCCAGACAGCATTACCAGACATAGAAGCATCGCAGAAATACGAAGCCATACTTTTCTCATAGTTCCTCCTTGTTTTTCGCTCGTGAGCGTATAGTATTAATGTTCTAAACATATCATTTCCTCTTCTATCTGTCAAACAGGAGATATAGATTGCAACAAATCCACTTGTATAGGAGCGCCATCCATAATTGGACAATATTTCAGAAAGAAATTGATAAAAGAAAAACCCAGCAGCTACTACAACCACTGGGTTTTTGGCGGAGAAGGAGGGATTTGAACCCTCGCTACGCTTTCACGTACTACTCCCTTAGCAGGGGATATTTTTCATTTGTTTTTTAACGAAAATAAAACAATTGTTATTAGTATGTTATTAGTAAAAGTGTGAATTTTTTTTCGGATGTGTTAGACAAAAACCATTCTCGCTCAATTTCATTAGCGAAATCAAAACTGAAAACTACTTTAAATCATCAGACAGCTTATTGCACAAAATTGTTGTTAACGTTTGTTTAAAACACCTCAAAACCAACGAGACACCTTTTAGTGGGCATGATGTCTTATGTTATATATTTTGCTGCTTGTTTATACAAGAACTCAAATCCACAAAGTCTTTAAAGAGTATTACATTTGAAGATGAAAGGGAGCTGCCTTGCTTTGTAACAAGACAGCCCCATGTATTGGATTTTGCAGAACACGGCTTAGTTTGTTTTGTGTCTACTGAAAAAGCAAACGTCCCCAAAGACTCGGGTTGGTGTTGATGCCAACATCACCTGTCCAGGCCATTTGAGGAACATACTGGGTTCCAGGGCAGGGATAAGAAATGTCTGTAATTGCAAAATTAAAGTTTACGATATCTCCAACTGCGGGAGTATAAACAGGGATTTCTTCATTGGAAAAACATTTCCATGGTATTGATGCTTCGAAGATAAATCCATTCTCTACTTCTATTGATGCAACAGAGTAACCATCCAATATGTTTTGTCCGCCATTCATTCCTTTGGATACAAAACGCCGCCGCGCTTCCTTGGGTACCATGTTCCGATCAAAAGCTGTATCCCAATACAAATTATCAATAATCAGGTAAACCAGAAAATCATTTGTTGCATATTCTGTACGTTGTGGATCAAGCGTCGGATCTGTTGAAAGATATAGCTTGAAATTATCTTGTCCGTCCAGAGGAAGCATCTCAATCGCGCCATAAGGCGTGTCTTCTGTTACTTCGACGGCCAGATATAAGTTTTTGTTATCCCACATCAAATAGACAGAGCAGGACAAATCTTGAGGACCTTCCCATGCTTGCACATCGCGAATAACTTGACTTTCTTCATTGAGATAAATTGGATTCGAGCGATCCCATTCATCCAAATTTGCATCAATTTGTATGCTGTCCAGAACTTTACGAGCGATGGCGACAGGCTGTTCATCCTGCGTCAGTGCAAAAGTTACAAGCAATATTATCAGCACACTTAGGAAGATGATCCATCGTATGAAAGCTTTCATTCTCAATCACTCCATTGCCTCGTGAAGCCGGGAACAGAGCCAAGCTCTGTTCTCAGCATAGCCCCAGCTGTTACTTATTCCTCCACAGTAATCACAGCGCTGAGATCGCCGATGGTAAGGATATGATCTCCAGCAGCTTCAAATACCAGATCCATTGTGACAATGCGCCACTCGCCGCCATTTACGGCTTCAATCTTATCAGCGATGAGGGTTTCTCCGTCATACGCTTGAACGGTGGTCATGCCATCTGCGCCGTTGTTCCACAGCAAGAAACGCACCGTATAGGGCTCTCCGACTTTTGCCGTAGCCTGAACGGACTCCAACACATCGAATGCGGCACCCCATTTCATCAAAACACCTTTTTGCACCTTGGTTGGAAGCAACAACGTATCATACACGAACTCTGGCTGCTGGCCATACCGCATGCCATATTCGTAACACAGCAACGCATCGCCGTAATTGTTGGGAATCGAAACAAAGGGATTTTCTCTCATAAGCGCCAGCAGGATCAAACGAACCTCGGGTGCAGCGCCGATATCGCCTGCCAAATCCAGCCATTGATCGACAGCTGAAGCCTCGTTGCGCGCAATTTCTTTTACGATCATGCCTTTTGGCTCACGATTGCCTATAAGCAGATCCACATAAACACAGGCTTCGGTCGTTGTTAGGAATCCGCTCATCGCCTTGCCGTGATCTGAACCCCTTGAGAAATTTAGGTAAATCAGTGCGTCAGCGCTTTCCATCATGAAAGTGGAGGGACTGATACCATTGGCAGTAATAATCAGTTTTGTCCCAGCTTCTTTTGCGTCTTCAATGGCAAGTTCTGCCGTGTCGTCCATTCTGGTGATATCAATCACCACAATATCTGCGTCTTCCATGGAATCAACCACAGTAAAGTATTGCTCGGCATTTTTTGAGTACAATGCAGCAGTAAAGTCATCATTGGCGGCAAAGTACAGCTTTTCTTTTCCTTTCAAAGGAAGCAGGGAGTTGTCATTCTTCACCAGCACCGCTGCATGGGCTTGCAGTTTCCTTTCCAGTTCAACCAATTCCGGATTTCGGGCCGCAGCCAGCGTGTCACTGTCCACAAGTTTCCAAGGAGAGGCAATGTATTCTTCACTAGCGCAAATCGTCATTGCCTGGCTGATATCATTATATGGATTCTCAAACAATCCCAGATCGAATTTGATGTGCAGGATTCTGCTGCAGGCCAGATTGATCCGTTCCTCGGAGATCAGTTTATCGTTGATGGCTTCCACCAGATAGTGATGATATTGCACGCCGACACCACCCAGTTGATCGACACCGTTATTAATGACCCAGGCATATCTTTGAGGAACGGTAAATTTGTTCAGGTCAATATCATCTGCAGTGATACCATCGCTTCCACCCATGTTATCCCAAATGTTACGGTCTTCACTGCCCATGGCCCCCCAATCGGTCAGCACCACGCCTTCATATCCCAAGGTATTGCGAAGATAATTCATGGTTTCCTGATCATAGTCCACATTGACCGTATTAGAAAGGCCTTGATTATAGCCGTTGGTCATGATCCACTGTGTACCGGCTTCGATTGCAGCTTTCCAAGGAACCATCTGATTTTCATAGTTTTGTGCGGGGCTGCGTTTGTAAGTAAAGGAGATGCCTGTTGCACCACCACTGGCAATAAAATGCTTGACGCAAGTGTACATACTGGTCATTACTGATGTAACCTCCGCCGTAATCATATTGGCCACATAGGCGGGATCTTCGCCATTGAAAACGCTCAGTTCAACGCCATAGGGCCCCAGCACCAGATGATATCCGACAGCGCGGGATTCTTTTGCGTGAAGCTCCCAGATCTTGGAGGACAATTCTACATTCCCTGAAGCGCCAAATGCATCATGGGGTGAATCCACAAAACCGCCCCAAGCATTGTACTGACGGTCACAGCTCACAGTAATTGGGATGCCTAAGCGGGTGTTTTCTGCAATCTGCTGCATATAATTGTGACGGTTGGTCAGCTTATCAGGGGTGCCGTTCGTATTGTCAAGATAATGAATCACATGGTATTCATTGACATAATGGGGCAGGGCTTTCTCACTGTCGCTAACAATATCATTGCTGGCGTTGATGTGCAGCATCAAGCCTGCTTTTTCCTCAACTGTCATTTGATTGACAAGATCCGCAGTACGAGCTTCTATGTCATTCCTGTAATCCTCATAAATATCCAGAATTCCGTTGTTGTTCAGATCTTTAAAGAACAACCCGTCTATCTCAAGGATAGGGGTTGCTCCTTCGATATAGGTCAGCAAGGGTTGACCGGTCGCTTCGTTGGCTTCGATCGTTGTAAAATGACATTCCGGCACTTCTTGTATGTCTTGTTCAGCTGCTCCAGCCCACTCTGCAAGTGCGGTACCAGTCATTGCTAGCAACATCACAACAACTAGCGTCCATAACATCAGTTTTTTCATAATTGATACCTCCTTCTTATTATGGCTTATGCTATTAATAATTATAGCATCATATTTCATGAAATCAGTAAGAATAAACAGTACTGCAAACAGGAAAAAACAGAACAACATATAGCTGTTCACAACCTGTAGATAAAGGTCCATGTTTATTAGCTGGGATTTTGTTTATTCAAGGTATAAAATTCATAATACTGAACACAATCCGTGTGAAATATGGAAAAATAGGGATAGTAATAACCGAGGTGTTTTAGTTATGATGACAAGAAACGCGGATGATTATCGAAGTCAAATTCTGATATGTAATCGTATTTCAGACTCATATTCCAAAAAGATTATTGTGTTTTTTTCTTGTTTGCATATTGTGATGGTGTCTCCCCAGTGTATTGTTTAAATACTTTGGAGAAATACGAAGAATCCTCATATCCAACGCAGGATGCAATATCTCTTAGCATTAAGTCGGGTTTTTCGCGTATCAATTTCTTTGCAGCTTCCATACGACATTGCGTTAAATAAGAATTGAAAGTGACTTCACTGTATCTTCGAAAAAGGCGGCTCATATACGAATCTGAAATACCTACTGCATCACAAACTTCTTTCACCCCGATTGGCCGAGTATAGTTTTCAGAAATAAACCGGATAGCATGATCATATAGTTCTTGTGTTGATAGTTTTTTATCTAAAAAGTTTTCTTGTTCAAATAGCAGTCCATAAACTTCTTTAGCTAAGTTTGTATAGGAACCAGTGTTCTTCATAGTTAATTCAAACTCACGAAATATTTCTTCAATACGATTATAAACCTCATGATCTATCGTTGCAACGTGATGAATTATTTGCATAACAATATGCCAAACTTGCCACTGAGGAGTTTGTTCTTGTTCCCATTTAGTAGCCAACCCAGATAAAAAGTCTTTTATAGCTTTTCTGTTTTCAAATGCCACAAAATGAGTCAACTGTGTTAGCTCGACAGCAGATAGCCTAATAATTTCCGGATTCAGGTCACCACCCATATACTGTAAAATTTGATGTTTTCCTACAATAGTTTTTTGAAAGAGTAATTGAATAGACCAATCAACAAATCCGGATAACGATTCGATTGATTGAGTGCGCTGAGTATAAACTGCAGTCCATGTTGGTATATTCCCTCGCCGAGTCATATATACACTTAAATTAGTCAAAAAAAGATCAATTCCCTCATCTTGTGCAATCAGTATGCGTTCGTCCTCATCTCTTCCACAAAGCTCCCAAAACTGTCCATCTTGCGGCGTGATTAGAGTACTCGCTCTGAGTTTCCGAGGCAAAAGCATATCCAAATTGCCCCAACGCACAAAAGCAAAACGAAAACTATTACGTCCGAAGAATCGTTTGGCAGATGCTTCATCGTAGTTTTGACCAGAGGCAATGTGAGAAAGTAGTGAAGCCATCAATTTTATTGATTCGTCGTCTAACTGGTTTTTGATCGATTTAAGTACGCTTATCAAAGTCTTTATGCTTACGGGTTTTAATAAATAATTATCAACACTTGCTTGTATTGCTCCTTGAGCAAATTCAAACTCACCATAACCGCTTATGATTACTATGTGTATATTCGGCTGTAGATTTCGTGCTTTCCGAGCCAACTCAATTCCTGATATCCCCTGCATTTTTATGTCTGTCAGCAGTAAATCCACTTGCTGTTCTTGAAGGTATTTAAGTGCAAGTTCTCCGCTTGTGACTGTATCGATTTTTCCGAAACCTTCGCAATATTGTTCAATAATGCTGCGTACATAACGAAGCGCAGGAATTTCATCATCAACAATCAATACGCTGTACATCAGTTTTTTCCTCTCCTTGTCGCTGAGCGTTATTATTCCATATGAATAAGCAATTCTATGTGCAGTACAGACTATTCCAAAAAAATGTGCGCAATTTTACCAGTAGTCACGGTTTAGGCAGAAAAATCCTCAAAAAGTATCGAATGTTTATATTTAAAAAGATATACTTACATATATAATAGAATCAAGATAAGGGTCTTGTCAATAAGATCCATATAAAAAAGGAGGAGTTGTATCCATGAAGAAAAGTAGAGTATGTCTTAGGAAGCTGTTTTCCTTTATGCTCACAATTGCGCTAATTTCATCACTTGCAGCTGTTGAAGTTTTTGCGCAGGACGAAGCGATCAAGGAGAGCGATTCCGGTTTCTACTATGTACTTGCTGATGGTAATCAGGTAAGGCTTAGTGCTGCATCCAAAGAAAAATTTTTCAAGCATGATGGATTGTACTTCAAGGATCTTAATAGCAATGGTGAACTTGACACCTATGAGGACTATCGGCTGCCTGTCAATAAACGTGTCGATGACCTTTTAAGCAAGATGACTCCTGAAGAAAAAGCTGGTACATTGATTTTTGCTTGTATTGCGGGCAAGAATGGAAGTACTGTTACGAATTTTGAAGCGGCAGTTGAAGGGTTTCAAGGCGATATCGGAAGCGCCAGTGTTATCTCACCGCAGCATGAAGCGCTGACTTCCCGTGAAGTAACAATCACAGTGGGTGAAGCGAAATATTGCCCCGTACCCGCTCAAATTCAAGACCTGTATGTAACCACCTTTATTGCCGCATTAACCGGAGCGCCAAAAGATCAGTTAGACCTTTTTAATCACATTCAAGGATTAGCTGAAGATACTCGTTTAGGCATCCCTGCTGTGTTCTCAGGCGACCGCAGCTACAATACCTGGGGCGGCATGATTGACATGGCACACTACGCATTCGGTGTTGCCCATGATGAAGAACTGCTTTATAAGCTGGTATCCGAGTATGCAAAAGAATCCGTAGCACTAGGATATCACCAAGTATTCCATGGCTATGGCAATGAGATCGGTTCATGGTATGGCGATGATCCAAACTACATCGCCAAAATGGCAGCCACAGAAACTCGAGCTTATGAAGACAACGGTTTCAACAGTCATTCAAAGCACTTCATAGCGCGTGGCGGTCGTAATGCATATGTCAACGCCTTATCTCCGGCGAACTTGATCGATAGCTGGAAGATTGGCTGGAAAGCGGTTGTTGACGCAGGCACACAATGGGTCATGACGAACAACAACGTAGGAATAACCCCTGGCGTCCAAGCCTATATGGATAAAGATACCTTTGATATCCTCAGAAAGGATCTGGGCTATGAAGGCATCGTTTGTATGGACTGGCCGGCTGACATTTCCCGCATAATGAGTCAAACGGGTATTACTTCTGACGGTGTTGATATCTCCACACTCAGCGCTGTTGAGCGCTATGCATTGATACTGAACGCCGGCGTTGATATGTTCAGCTGCTATGGAGCAATCCCGGGTACAGATATTGAAGCCTATCCCGATAACTCCAATCGTGCTTTACCACAGCTCATTGTTGAGGCTGTTAATCAAGGCCTGGTTACTCCCGAAGATTTTGATATGCATGTTGCTCGTGTAATTAAAAACAAATTTGATATTGGAATCTTTGAAGATCCCTATCGTGATTGGGATGAAGCGCTCGAATTGATCGGCAGCGAAGCGTACAAAGCGGAGCAGATCTTACCCATGAGCAATGAGGAAATCAACGCGTGCCGTCGTGAAGAAATCACCAAATTGGAAGAAGAGCTTATGGTTAAGTCAACCGTAATGCTTAAGAATGACGGGATCCTACCTCTGGCGAAAGGAATAAATGTATACTGCGATAGCAACAATTCAAATATTAAACAGGCGGACATCTTAGCGCTTGGAGCGATAGGAACTGTAGTGGAGTCCATGGATGAAGCGGATGTAGTGATTGCTCACATGACAGCTTTTGATGAAAACTTCGATTATCTTGTTGAAGATGCTAATGCTGCCGGTAAACCGATCGTGTTAATATTTGAAGGGACTATCGGCCGCAGCGGAGCCATGGCGGAACCCTATGGCGACCAAGTGGCTGTCAGCAATGCGGTATTGCTTCAGACGTATAACAACACTCCGGATCATGGTTCCTCTGTAGGCGCTTTTTACCGTTACGTTACACCGTCGGTAACAGTTTCGATGCTTTTTGGTGAACTGTCTCCTTCCGGCAAAACAGTATTTGAAATTCCGGTCAAGGCGATGGACGCACACTTCAGCTGGGGTGAGCTTCAGATGGATATAGGCGTTGACAGCGCAACACGTCTATATATGGCAATGCTCGCAAAGGAAAACCCCAACATCGCAATGCCGAATAACCTTGGTGATGTGCTTTACACGACAGACTTTGGAATGAACTATTCAAATCCTGCAAGCATTGAATTTAGCATGTTGAGCGTCCCGAAAACTGCTAAGTCTGTTACTTCGGAAGACTCAAGAGGACGACTGAGAACCAGCATTGTGAAGAGCAACGCTGTACAGAATGCTGGCGTACCCTTCGAGGTGTGCTTTGTAGCAAAGAACAATGGTGGTACCGGACATATTGACGCACAGATTACGGTTGATGGTAAGGTGGTTGCTGAGAAATTTGTCGCCTTGGTAGAGGATCAGTTCCGAGTCATCACCATGAAAGTAATACTTGAAGCAGGTGAACATACGATATCACTTGGCGATATGACTGAAACTATAATAGTTCAGTAAATGGTGTGTGAAATGTGAAAATTATTTCAAAATACGCACAGGGCGGAATATCCGTCCTGTGCACACTTTAAAGAGAGAAGGTACGCTGATGAAAAAGAAACTAACACTTGCTTGTATTGCGTTATTTCTTGTCACTTTGATGAGTCTCACATGTGCAGAACAACCAAATGCAACCGCTTTCAAGAATACTGGACAGATAGTCATTGATGGGAATCTAAGCGAATGGAATAAAACGTCTCCTATAGTAATTAAAGACGAATCACAGGTGATTAGGGATCTTAACTTTTGGCAAGGAAAAAATGACCTGAGTGCAACTGTTTATGTTATGTGGGATGAGGAAAATATCTATCTTGCGGCAGAGGTTAATGAAGACACACCATATGGAGCAATTGAAATGCTTCCTTTAGATGGTGAGGATAATTTCAAGGTCTATATTTCTACTGACCCCACTGCCGATCCGAAACGTACCTCATACGGCACAAATGATTTCCTTTTGTATTTGATTGTAGACAATAATTATTGGGATACTGCATTTGATAGAAGCATGGTTAAAAAAGAGCTGCTCGAGCGTTTTACCACAAAAGGTATGGATGGTGGCGAAAATGTACTTGAGGGTTATGAAAAAGCTTCAACTTTAACGACTACTGGTTTTGTATATGAAGCGAAAATTCCTTGGAGTAATTTCTCCAACGCTAAAATACCTGTGTATACACCCGTCGCGGGAGATACAATCAATTTCAACTTTGCAATCACTGATATTTCGTATCCTTGCCCGGGTACGGAGTACATTCCTCAGATGGCATGGACAGGAAATATTAGCATCAATAACAACCCAAGCCTGTGGGGACGCTTAACTTTTGCGGAATAATTCTGAAAGTCAAAAAGAGGGGAGCTAGATAGCTCCTCTCAGACTGTAGACAAAGTCCCAGCCATCTGCGCTGGGACTTTGTTCAATGAAACCCGTAAAACCCCTTAAAAATCAAGATCAAATCGAGGTTATATGGTA
>JGI24711J26586_10001284_pt1 | contig 19395 bp, 24 predicted proteins | sample BioPla3DNA1_FD_26586 | JGI IMG/M metagenome (IMG submission 26586)
CGCCTGTCGGTTGTTTCCATTCTTGTGTCTCGTCTACACCATCAACGGGGCTTAACTGTTTAAACAGCGAAGGGGTTTTATCAGGATTCCAATCAGCTTGTGTTGTATGAGATTGAATGACTTCATACAGAATTCCTTCATGCTGAATACGTTTGCCTACTTCAAGAGATAGACTTGGCTTCCACTCTGGAAATAGATGCACTAACTCTAATTGTTTTTCAAGTGGAGCTATTTCTGTGATATATTCAGAAGCTAATTCAGAAGCTTGTTCTTTTTCTGTTTTTAATCCATTAGTAAAGATTAAAATTCCCTCTAAAATGTTTTCTAGTTCTTCCGGAACAACTTCATAAAAAAACCGCTGTCCGTCCTCCCTTACTATTGTTATTTGGTATTCTGTGTCTGTGTTGAAAATGCTAAACTCTCTCATTAAGCTTCTCCTCCAATTTCTTTACCCTTCCATTAAGTTCTTGTGTTGCCAAAATATTCATAAGATAGAGATTTTCGTATTTGACATTAAGGTATCCGTCATTTGCACCCACAACTAAATCAATTAATTCATTGTCATTATCTTTAATGAAATCTTGAGCTATTATTCCTAGCTTAAGTTTCTTGTCATCATCGTTTCTAAAATTAAAATTTTTCAACTCAAGGCTATAAAAGGATGTAATATATTTATCTGGCTCCACCTCTTTTATATTGTCTTTCAATTTTTCATCGGAGATTTGACTTAGAGTCTTATAATAAACAGTGCCGGGTACTCGCAATGATCCGTTTATTTGCATACCCCCACCAATGTATAATGTGGTAGACCCAACAGAAGAATACCTCACTCCACCTAACGTACCTGTACTAGAATATATAGACCCATTATGACTCCCTAGCGTTCCAGACAACGATCCACCAAGCGTAGAGTTACTGTATGTATAGCCCTGCCCTTCATGGTAGCCATAGTGCGTTCCGTTATGTCTGCCTGACGTGCTAGATAACGATCCTGCCAACGTGGAATCTGACGTAGATGTTATTTTACCGCTGATTGTTGCACTTGTTGCTTTCATTGAGCCATCACGCAACACACCAAATTTTGCAGCAGAATAAGAACTTCCACCAACTAAAATTGGAGAATACCTAGAATCTCCACTCAGCCATACATAATTACTACCCGATCCGGCTTCAAGAGAACTATCTTTGATTGAGAATCCTCCAATCTTACCGCTTGTAGCTGTTATGCTTCCAGTTAGCGTAACTCCAGACGCACTCAAATATCCTGAAGAATTAACGCTAAAATTTATATTGTTAGCAGACGTACCAATCATAATAGGATTGTAACCGGCCCTACCCATTAACCTCATATATGCGCCCGAACTTGAGAATTGCAGCCTATCGCTAGTAAGAGTCATTCCTGCTATAGAACCACTCGTATTTGAACTAAGCGTTATTTGCCCAGCTTTGATTGTTGTAATATCACTCTCGTTTTTTGAAGTCTTGTTTGTGAGCTGAACCATGCTGCTGTTGATTGTCGTTAATCGCTCCGGCAAATTCTCCCCAGTTACACTGCTTAATATGACTTGTTGAGCGGTGATCGTTCCTGTATAAATACCGCTTGCAGTTATTCTAGTTAATTGTCCTGACAAGTTGTGAGTAAAGTCAGTTGCGTTATCTCCTGCCTCAGACTTGATTAGACCAACCCAATAAGTCACATTATCTGCAGGATTATGTAATTCTAATTGTGCATATACTGCTTCGTCCGGAACGGTTATCGTTTCTATTTTTATGTGATTAAAAAAACCACCTTCTGTGATTGTCCAAGTATGATCTTCTACACTTAGCGTAATTCCATTTCCGCTAATCCAACGTGTTTTTGTTCTTATCGTACCCGTTAATGCGGTTGTAGCATAAGCATAAAAACTATGTGAGATAGTTTCTAGGCCCTCCACTCCAAAAATCCAAGATTTTACTTTAGCCGGTGCTTCCATACGGAAGGTATTGTAGCCACGATATTGGATTGATGAATCAACATAATATGCCATTAAATCTCACCATCCTTTGCATTTTGCCAAGTTTTATTTGCTGCTTTGACCGCACCCCAGGTAATTTTTTTAGCTTCTACTTCCTGATAAGTATTTCCATCTGCCCACCAGTCAGAAGCCGGGTTCAACCCATCACCTAATTGAGGATTACGCACCATATTCCCTCCACCGTATTCCAGTGCAGTAATTTGGCTTTCCATTGATGCTAAACCATCTAGCACTTGTTCCATGTGATAGGTAAGCGGTTCACCGTCAATAGTTGTATTTTCAGTAATTGTGATTCCAAGCTCATCTATAACTGTTTTGTTCGCTTTTTCATCAAGCTGATTCGCTAAATCGCTTCCTTGATCAATTATCAATTGACTTGCTCTAATCTGTAGTGCCGATACAACCTTAGCAATTACCGTATCCGACTCCGCATCAATCCCTGACCAGGTATTCCCGCCATCACTTGAGTAAGTTAATGCGACCCCATTAAACCCCCAGATGATTTGCGATTCCTCTAAGCTTTGCTGATCGTGGAACCAATATTTTACTGACCCATCTTCAAGAGTTTCTTCTGTTCTATATACACCTAGCATGCGTCCTACTAAATCGTTCAGAATTGCTGTAGACTGCTGATAACTGTTAAGGTTATGCTGTAATGGCTCTGTTGCTTGTGACGCGATAAGCGTCATTCTGCGTTCGTTAGCCGACTTATAATTAACGGCAGCAGAACTTGTACCTTCTGCAACCATCTTACACGTACCACCATGCACATAATTATGCTTAGTGATTATTGAGAGAATCGTTTTTCCGTCTTTTGTTTGGTGCAGAACAGTGTCCCCGCTATCGATAGCAGGATTCCCATAATAATCTGCTGTAAAAGCTGTATAAGTGTAATTATCGATCACAACGAAAACATTACTTAATATTTCATCTATGTTATTTTCATCAATAAGGCTTAACTTTTTTATCTCAAGCGGATAGTCTTTTTCGCCCCAATAAAGGTTTTCGTAGATCATGCCCGTTATTGAAATCGGATCACTAGTTTGCTTGAAGTTTTTTCTACTACCAACCGGCATTACATGAGCTTCTTCATGTGCAGGTTTTTTGATTTGAATTATTTCTAAATACCCAGTTCTACTAAAACGAGCAAAGCCACAAGCCATTAAAGCTAACTCACCAACAGCATCACGGCATGTAAGCTTATCAAGATCCGCCGGTTCCGGAATAATGTATTCCATACTAAGAAGATCTAATACACTTCCGGCTAACGGTACATTGCAATGTTGAGCAATTGCAGAAATCAATGTTCTGTGAGTTGCCGGCCAACCTATATCAACATCCTGTAAAGGTTCGTCAAGTAATATCATCCTGTCTGTTGCTTTAAGCTGCAAGCTAGAATAGGGTCTGCCCGGTTCATCAATAATAAAAACTCCCATAGGCACAAATTCAGTGCCGGTTGAAAGTATATATCCGCAATAAGGTGTTAGTGTTGCACCGTCAAGTGTTACATTGTCCCACTTACCATCACGATTATTTAGTTCAAGCGAACAACTTCTTGCTGTCGCAGTACCTAACTCAAAACCTTTACTCATGCACGAGTCTTTAACAGAAAATTTGCCCTGCTCAAAATCTTCTGCAGTTAGTTGGTATGTATCAGTTGTAGTTTGAAGTGTAGCTTTAATTACAAGCTCTCTTGTTTCATTAAGAGCCATTGTTTGAAATTCTGCTGAAGCATTATACATAGTACCTCCTACAACTCAATCAAAGTTACCTTACATTGCCAAATCGATCCTGTAGGTATCAGGTAATCGTTCGCAATTGACATTTTTATATCTGTGACATTCGCGTAGCATCCCACTGTTTCGTAGCCAAGGCTGGTTGGAACTTCAGCACTTATTGCTAAAGCTCCACAAGCCTTTTTAATATCATCTAATTGTTGTCTAGTAATTCCTTTATGCAGAAATGCCCACTTCCGAACGTCTGCCCTAATTAAATCAAGGTGCATTCTGCCTGTTTCATCTCGGCCTGTATTTGGACCATAGAGATGATTACTTTCCATGCCTTCAAATTCGCATGAGGGCATTTTTACTCCATTAATTTTGTAATACATAATTAGCCCTCCTTAAAATACAGGTTCATTTCTACGCCTTGACTCACGATCAATCGCAGTTTCTATCACGTCTATTAGAGTATCTGTGCCTAAATATACCGGCTGTGTGATGTGGATATCTCCACCTTCACCGCCACCTATACTAGCAGCAAGTTTTTCAGCCATTTTGTCTATCCACCCAGTATTGTTCTCAAGTGGCATAACCGCCTCTTTACCTTGTTCACCAACAACCGCTAGTGTAGGCTGATCAATGATTCCACCTCTAGCAAGTCTTGGAATCTCACCAATGTTGATACCCTTACCACCAACGAACGGAACCCAGTCAGGTATTCTAATTTTGTTTAGACCCCTAATAAAGAAGTTAATTCCATCAATGATCCAGTTGATTGGAGTCTTAAAGATATTAGCAATACCTTCAATAATGTTTGTGAATATACTTACGACTCCGTCCCAAGCCCTACCCCAATCACCTGAGAATACTCCTGAAACGAAATCAATAATTCCTTGAAATACGCCCTTGATGTTCTCCCAAATTCCGGAAACATCAAAGCCAAATATCTCAAAGATACTTGCCATACCTTCAAATACATTCTGGAACATTCCTGAAATGGTATTCCAAATAGTAATTCCAATATTCTTAATGTTCTCCCAAGCGGCTTTCCAGTCCCCAGAGAAGATATTCCCCCAGAACTCGAATATGTTTTTTAGTACGTCCAAAGCTCCACCAAAGATCAACTTAATGTTTTCCCATTTTTTACCAAAGTAAGCTTGGATATTTTCGCCCCACTTTTCCCAGAATTTTTGAAGCGCTCCAAAAATGGTCCTTGCTACCTTAGAAATTACTTCCCAAATAGGCTGAATGATCTTCCATGCGGACTCAACGTAAGAGACAACTGTTTCGCTTATCTTAGGTGCAATCTCATAAAAGAAATCCCTAAGCTCACCAAATATTTTTGTCCCAGTTTCTAAAATAAAATCCCAAATAGGACCGATAATTGCCCAGATATCCTCCCAGACACCTGTAAGAAATGTTTTTATATCTTCTCCATTTTCGGCAAACCATTTAGTTAAACCGCCAAAAACCTGTCTAAATACTTCGCCAATACCGTCCAAGATTCCAGATAAGCCTACGCTTATGGTTCTCCATGTTTCGTAGATTTTTTCTTCAATTTCTAGTCCGTGTGTATCAAAAAATTCAGTAACACTATTCCAGAAAGGCGTAAACACCGCACCGATTAGTTCTGATAAACCGGCAAACACGCTTAAGAAGTTATCAATAAACGACGCGCCAACCTCAAGTCCGGCACTTATTGCCCCACTAACAAAGGGGATCCAAACATGGCCGGCTATTCGTGAGTACATGTTTAGTAAACTAGTGCCTATTTCTGACCAAGCGGACAGTATTCGTGGACCATTTTCTTTGAAAGAATTTGTAACCCTACTCGCAGCATTAGATGCACTGTTTTTGATATTGCCCCAAGCTCTTAATGCAGATTTTGAAAGTATTTGAAATGCTTTTGTCTTGCTTAGATTGTCTAGCAAGCCCTTTATTCCACTAATCGCATTTTTAGCAAAGTTACCAATCTCACTTAAACCGGTTGAAACTTCCTTAAAAATTGGTTCTCCACCGGTAGAACCTCCTCCACCGCCAGGACCACCGCCTGAACCGCTTCCGGATCCACCATCAGCTTGTCCCTTTGTCGGATCAAGAATTTCAATCTCATCAAACCCAGCAAGTGAACGCTTGTATTTTTCAGCGGCTTTCGTTGCTTGTCCGAGTCCTTTAGCAGCACCGCCACCGGCACCACCGACCCCTGCTAGGTTTTCAGTAAACTGCTTTGTTGAACCGACGGCTATTTGAACAGTTTTTTTACCCGACAATGCACCGAAAAAGATAGCAATTGCATTAAAAGCTTTAGTCGCCCATTCCACAACTTTTTGAAGTATCGGAATTAATGCTTGAACAAGAGGAGCAATCGCTGCAGCAAATGAGCCCTTCAACGTGTCAAATGCACTCGTTAAGCCATTTAATTGACCGGCAAATGCCGAATTACTGTTTGCCATAACCCTAAACGATTCAGTGACCGATTGAGCCACCCTTCTAATTCCAAGCAAGATCGACCTGATACCCATTAAGGCAAGACCCATTCTGCCTGCTTTAGATAGCCCAGCACCAAGTCCACTAACTGCGCTCTTAGCCTTATCCGCTGATTGTGTAGTCTGCTTTAAGCCTGAATTGATTTGAGATGTTGCTAGTTTCGCACTTGACCCTGTCTGCTTGAATGCTGATCGAACACGCTTAGCAGAGTCCCCTCCACTTGTACCAATATTCTTTATTTCTTGTTTCAGATTTTCAACCGGTTTGGTTGAAACTCCTATATTTCTAATATTTCGCTCAAGCTGAACAATCTGTTGATCTGCTTGATTTGCTGCAAGTCTTAAATCTTGAAGTCTTTTACTAGCATTTGCTAAATCCATTCCGAGCTTCATGTCTTGCTTTGATCCAGGAGTAGCGTTCAACTGTTTGTTTCTAATATCTTCAACTATCTTAGATTGTTGAATTCGTTGATCGTCAATAGCTTTCCAGCGATCAGAATAAATCTTTAGTTGTCGCTCCATTTGAGCTTGATCTAATTCAACTTTGATTTTAGGCATCTTGAAATCATTAACTGCACGTGTTGCTCTAGCAGCCCCTGTTTTTACTCCGCCTTCTAGGGCATTTGAAAGCTGATCATTCATAGTGTCAGCAAGGATATCAACAGCTTTGGTTGTCTCACCTATTGCCTTAGTCATTTGAGCACCAAGACCCTTTATTGATCTTTCAATTCCGGACAAGTCAAAATTACTTGAAGGTGCTAAAGATTTAGACAGTATTTTTGATGCCTGAGCGCTTATGCTTGATATCTGCTTAAGAAACTCTTTATCGTCTAACCTCATTGATAGCGACACTGAGCCTGCACTTACATTACTTGCCATTACTTCTCACCTCCAAATGCCTCTTTAAATATGCTTTGCAATTGTTCTATGCTTGTTCTAACCTCATTGGGATTTTCCTTGATCTTCTTCTTGGCTTCTCTGGCCAGCCATTCTGATCTAATCTGTCTTTGTTTTGGACTAAACCTTTTGATCATATCTCTGTCAGATTCAGATCTAATCGAAATAATACTTCCAAGTGGTGTATTTTCATTCAAACCACCTAATAAATTAGAAAACTCCGACCACTGCATTTTTGTGTGCCTGAGTCTGATATTGTATTGCTGTGCAAAACTAGCTTCTATTAAGTCCCAGTCTTCGTATATGTCATAGTATGAATCTTCTGTATTCCTACTCTTCTGTACGAAAAAATTGTTTCTCTGCATCCTCGTATGACATATTATTAATACCTGCCATTATTCCTACTGCAATTACAATCATTTGACTGAAACGTGTAGTTGCTCCCGGATGGTTCTTTTCAATCTGTTTAACTGCCTCTTCACCTAAAAGCCTATTAAATATTTGACTAAACACTTCAATGGAACCTTCTGTTTTTTCCATTTCTGCTTGCATTTCAAGAATCGCATTTTTATCATCATTAATTTCATATATTTCATCTTCAGAAAACTTTAATTGTGGTACTGCACTTGTTAGCTTTGCTGATATATCAATTATGTTTGCCATTTCTTATTTCCTTTTCTTTTAAATAAAAAAGGGAGCTGTTACACTCCCCATTCATTAATTGTTATTTTGCTTACGTAACCGGCGCCTCAGTGTAAGTTGGCTTCCCGTCACTTTGGAGTTCAAACTCTAAACCTGAAACGGCTGTCGAATCACCACCAAAGTTTTTAGTTACATTAACAACACAATCAAAGACCATTTGATCACCATTAGGAAATTCAATTGCAGTAGTGGTGCTGCATTCAGTTCCTGTTTTAAGCGCTAATCCTGCCACGTAATCATTGCCAGGATCGCCTTCATGACGTTTGCCGGATAAGCTAATACTAAATCCTTTACCGGTCATTAAACGTCTAACCCAGCCTTTAGTGTCCATTGGCGTCCATTCTTCCACATTTCCGTCAATTGAAGGTTCAAAGGTTTCCATCTCTGCTATAGGGACCAGCCCCTCTGTCGCATCATGAGAAACCTTACCTTGCATTGAAATTAAAAACTCAATATCAAATACGGGATATACTCCCAATTTTTCTGCCATATCTTTCTCCTATTTTCTAATATAAATATCAAAATCTATTACAGCTTCATAAAAGCCGTGTTCATCTCTTCCTAAAATAACCGGTGCACGGTTCGCTAATATCCAACAACTGTGATCACCGATCATGTTAATTGTTCCTAATTCATTAAACTTGTTATAAAACTCGTATGCTTTTTCTTCGCATGGCGTTACAGTCTTTCCCCAATGAATTAATAGAGTAATTGATTTAATTGCATAGCCTGGAGGTAGTCCAATCGTTTTTTGCTGGACTCTCCCATGCTGTCTTGAATAGATACATACAACCTTTTCATCATTCTTATTGAAAGCTGAATTACCCCACTTAGGCACATCCGGGAACTGAGGTTTAAGCCAATCAAGTATTTGTTTATTTGTGATCATCTTCAACCTCCAAGTTTCTCTTTCAAAAAATGTGCAAAAGTGTTCGGTATAAAATCTCCTTTAGCGTGTCCTGGTAAATAGGGATCAAACCAACGACCCCCGGCAAGTGGATTCTTATCAGTCCTAAAATTGAATTGAGGATTGAAGTATAATCTTCTTGCATAAGGTGTAGAGGATATAATCCTAAACACGAAGTCTTTTACTTCAACAAACGTTGAATCATTCTGCAAAAACCCAGTGTCCAGTGGCATTGTTCCGCTAAGTTTTAAATCATCTAGTAACGCGTAAGCTGTACGCTCAACTGCATACCTCTCTGCTTCTTTAAGTCTTGCTAAAAACGCTTGATCTAGCTTAATGTCTGCTTCTACTTCTATCATTAGATCAGCTCAATTCTAGTATGGTTAACGCTACCGTCGGGATTTCTCGGCCTTGTATAACTCAAAATTCTTTTTGCCCCGTATCCTTCGACGGTAGCGGTACCATCTTCAAATATTTCACCGGGCAATATGTCGCCCTTAACGTGAATAACTCCACTAAGCTGAGCCCATTGACCGTCAGCGTCTTGAACTCTACGAACTTTTTCAGAGAAGTTAACCAAACCTTCCCACGTTGCTGTGATTTCAGGTCCGCCATCTTCTCCAAATTCAGTTGATAGTTCAATCTTGCAAGGCGTTACGTCCCACTGCTTCAAGTATGGTAATTTAGCAATCATCTAAGCCTCCGATCTAATAGACCAGTGGGCATCAATAAACTTATCGCTTCGTCACATATCCCATAGTGTTTGACTAATTGCGACCTTGTTTCATTTGCTTTACCTGCTGAAACCGAAACATCCCCAATAGAATATGAACCTACTGAGTTAAGAAACTCGTCCATCTCACCATATTGATGTGTGAACTCTGCCTGCGCACATTCTGCAAGTTTTACTTGTCTTTGTGTAAACTCAGGCCATTCAATCAAATCTCCTATCTGGTAACTTGTAGCCTTATCAATCAACCTACTTGCTTTCGCAATTACGCTATCAAAGGCGTCTTCAGGAATGAGATTGCCTTTAAATTCTTCTGTATAAAACTCATAATCTGAATAACTCATTCCCTTAAACTCCTTTATTTTTTAGCTTTAGCAGCTTTTAATTTTTCTAATTCTTTAACAACTTTTTCATACTTATCATATGGCACGGTCTTACCCGCACCATGAGCTTTGATGGTTTCCTTGCCTTTGTCATCTACAGTGTAAATATCAAAGCCAATTGACTGATAATATCCTTCTTGATCTTCAGTGATAGTTAAAACTTTATTTGCTTTTCTTGCTTCTAACATTTAGATCTCCTCTCTTATCCGCCAGTCGCGCCTGCAGCGTTGATCATAACTCCAGTGACTTTGTTTTCAATTAAGAAAAGATCACCATATCTACGATTTTGATACAAATAGCCATCTCCGCCTGTATGTGTTCCAGGCGCCCAAAGATATATTGCGCTATGCTTATCCACCGCAATAACAGATCTAGGATGAACTAAGATCATATTAATTTGCTGTGCATCAGCAGCAGGCTTAAATCCGTCTGTAAAGTCATATGCTGATTTCATGCGTCCGGACGGAACAAGAATTATTTCAACCTCATCTAATGAGCGCACCGCGCGATTAATGTTGTTATCGTTTGAACCTGATACATTAATCGTTCTTTGAATCTCTTGAGCATGCTTGAGCATTGTATTGATTGCCGGAGTAACATATAAAATACGTCCATCAACGGGCACACTAGCCTCATCCATCGCTTCCATAAATTCATCAAACTTAGCTAAAATATTCGCTTCTGTTAACGCCGTTGTATCAGCGGTTTGGTTAAACGTATTTACATATTCAGAGTAGATTTTGCTGTAACGGTAAGCATCCAGCTCCGGTATAGCTTGTTCTGTCTCAAAAGTATTTGTGATATTTGCAGCTGAAACAACTTGATTTGTCTCATCAACATCCATTGCGTCGACAAAAAACTCAACATCACGATCATGTGCTAAGGTTTTTACTTCAAAATCATTTGAGATGTCCTGACGATTCCACCCACCAGAGCGTCCGTGCTCCTTATAGCCCCCAAGAGTTAAACGTGGAATCTTAACCGTTTTAGTACCGACAAATTGGATACCATTATTTGTTAAATCGCTAGAGGTCAATTCTCTTGCATACTTCTGTTCTAATTCCTGTCGGAATTGTTCTACATAATTAATTGCACTCGCCATATAATTTCTCCTTATTATTTATTTCCAAAAATTTTGCTTAATACATCTGCACTTGTTGTGCTTTTACCACCTGAACCGCCCAGCTTAAAGCCCGGTTTATTTTCTTCATCAGTCTTTGAAGCTATAAGTAATTCAGGAATTTCTTCTACTACCTTTTCGAGGGCTTCCCTTAACATTTCACCATCAACGTTTCCTTTGTCGTCTACGTCTACCCCTGAAAGATCGGCTAGTCTTATTGCGTGTTCAATTCTTTCAGGCTTGATGTTGAGTGTTACAGCCATTACCTTGGCATCCGCCCTAATAAGACGCCTATTTGCTATGCGCATTGCTTCTGACTCTGCTTGTTCGTACTTTTCAACTTTCGATCTAAGACTGTTTACGTCTTGCATTTCAGCTTCTTTGGCTTCTGCCTTTTTTGCTTTGAAATTCTCGAAAGCTTCCTGCGCTTCAGCTTCGGATAAACCTTGTTGCTTGAAATAGTCTTTTATTGCTGCGCGTTCTGCTCTAGCTGTTCTATTTTCAGCTATACGATTAACTTCATCTTCATCAATAGTTGGTTGTTCTTCTTCACCGACTTGCTCTTGGTTGTCGTCTACCTTCTCCACGTCTTCAGGTGTCGTGTTACCTTGTTTTTCTTGCAACTTATCTGTATTCATATTCCCTCCCGTTTAACGCCCGTCGGCGATTAATTACAATAAAAAAGCCACCCTATAAAGAGTGGCTAGTCCTAAAGCTGCGAAGTTCCTTGTCATTCTCCGCTTGCAAATCTTTCTTTGCTGTCAAGATTAGAGTGGATCACCTCGCTTTCATTTTAATAAAAGTCAATGTCCTGCTCCTTTCTAATTTATTTCTGACCCGTTATGGGTTATCAGCTAGTTCATACGTCTTATTTAGTTCCATCATCGCTTTTAAGCGCCATACCAACAATCAATAGAATAGTAATGCAGACTATTAATGTTATCTGTACTCCAGGTGTCATGTTCCATTCCTCCTATTTTTATATGTTTTAAGCTATTTCTTTTGCGTTAGGTTAACCCCATCAGCTTCTCACGTTGAGGGTTTCTTCTCAATTGTGAGTTCTTTTTGAGATGTTTTCTCATTGCTTCCTGCCATTGCTTAATCTTGTTGGCGGCTTCTTTTTTACTCTTTTCCGTTTGCGCTAAGGCTTCTTTGCGTTTCCAGCGTCTTATTTGTAGCTCAATCTGCCTTTGCTTTTGCTCTGCGTCATAATTACTCTTTGTCTGATCAAGATCGCTTTGCTTTGGTATCTGTGTAATTCCTTCAATATACGTCGCTAGAGGATGTCTACAGTTAGGATGCAAGAATCCGTCTGCAATTGCCGTGGATAGCATTATGTGCTTACCGTCCGGCTTTCCGCTTGCGTATACATCATCAACTAATACAACCCCTTGCCATTTTTGGCATATAGGACACGTTGAATGAAGTACTGCGGAAACAACTAAGTGATCTCCCCACTGATCTCTTTTTACGCCTTCCGCTTGTAGCACTGCCCTGTGTTGGCTTGTTCTAAGTGCCATCTCGGCATAGCTTGCAGTATTAACCCTTCGCCCGTCTTTATATTGAACTGAATTAAGCCCCATTCGCGCCAGGTCTTCTGTTGCTATCTCGATTGCTTGCTCTAGTGTAATAGACCCCGTTCCAAGCATTGCATCAACCCGGTGCAATACTTCAGCATATTGAGCGTTAGCGCGTTCTATTGCAGAATACCGGGCAATATTCATATCAGTTTTTACATCCTCAATGATGTTCTGCAGCTTTTCCTCGTTGATCTGAAAAAACGATTCATCATCTACTTGTACATGATCTATCTCAGCAACTAGTTTCGGTTCTGGAGGTTCGTCAAGCTTAATATTAATCCTATGTGGTTCGTGTTGTTCCGGCTCATACACCGGAAGTTTCTCCCACGGAATCTCTAAATCAGCTTTCTGGTACTCCTCAATCATTTCCTGATCGTATGCAGTTTGTGCATCATGGTAAGCTTCAGCAATCTTTTGTTCTGCTAAAGGTATGATATCTTCAAAAGCTTCATTAGCTTGTTCAGTTAGTTTTCGCCTTAGATTACGAAGGCTCCCCCATTGTAGCGCTTGCCACTGTGTCCACCGGCTCTGCTCCTTCATCTCCTCTGCCTTGTGTCGTCCCAGGTTCCTGCCCATCGAATCGTACATCATCAGTTCCAGCTCTATCAGGATCGCTATTATCCAATCTATCCATGTCATCTATCATGCTCTCCTCTTGGAATCCGTGCGGTGCTCTTGTCGGTTCAGCTACTTCAGCAATGCCCTTTTCGGCCATGATTCGCTTTACCTCTGCTTCAATCCAATCCTTTTCCTTAGCGCCGCCCCAAAGCGTTTCTACTTGTGCCCTAATGCTCATAATTTGTGTAGTCGATGCCTTGCCTACGGTTTCAACCTGTGCCTCGAATGAAGGATTGGCATACTCTCCAAAATCAATTGTACAAATAATGTCTTCGGGATCTTTCTTATTGATTGTTGCATTGGCTTTGAGAGATACATTCACCAATTCCGGCAACACATCATAAAGCACATCAATTATCTTTTGACGTGTATATAACGTGGTCTTTTCTTTTTCCCGTTGTGCTTCAGCGTTATCCAGTTTCTTAGTGTCAATACCTAAAGTGCTTGGACTGATTAATCCTTGTAAGCACATATCAAGATTATTGATGTACGTTCCAAGGTATCCGTCGTATTCAATTTTGGGTTGATCGGTAAGTATCTTATTTTCGCTTGCTTCCGGCAGTGAATCGCCTATAGCAGTGAATTGATTGTCTAAAACGTTCACCGGGAATGGTTGTCCAGTATTAGGGTCACGCGGCACCATTGAAGTTGGTATATACCGCTTAATTCTTCCCAATCTAATTGCATCCTGCCATTGGCTGATAGTTTCGTCTAAAGCATCAAACACATCTGTTTTAAGATCGAATATCGACCTGCCTCTGCCTTCGTATTTAGGTGAAGGATAGAACTGCAATGGTACCGCTAGAATATAATCACCGTCATATTTAACTGGTATCAGCTCTGCTAGCTCATCTACTGCAGACAAATCAACTTCTTTGTCTTTGTCGTTTAATAGCTCGTAATCAACGTATCCTTTGCCGTACACCTCTTTAAATGTGTATTGTCTGTCGTTTTGTTCGTAGGGCGTAAAGAAATGAATTTCTTCTATTCTTCCTCTATTGAACTTATACTCGACTCTTTCACCACTAAAGAACTCAATTATTGGATATTCGCTTAATTCAGTATCAAAGCTAATCTTAAACGCGCCATCACCTGTAACAAGCGTTTCTTCAACTGCTTTTGTAACCAGTTTAGTAAATTCGTTTTCTTCTTCTATTGATTGCCATGCTTTAGGTACTTCTGCTTTGGTTTTGTTCTCAAACCCAAACCCTTGCATATCGCTCGTAACAATATCACTCAAAGTATTAACGATCATTCCAGGCAAGCCTGAATGGATTTTGCGAATGTTATTACCCTTGCTTGGACTTGAAGCCCAAAACCTAGCTTGGCTTACTTTATCTGTTGCAGTCTGCTTAAAGAATTGATCTAACTCAGAGGGGTCCCCTCGATATAGGATCCTATTCTTAAAAACGTTGGTTCTAAAACTATTTTGTTCTTGAATAAAAAAAGAAGCCTCTTGAGCTTCTCTAATCCCTAGCCAGCGTCTTATTGCTTGCTTAACTTTTCCCATCAAGTCCCCCTTATTAGTCTAGGCTTATACGGCTGTATGCTGTATTCGTCACTGTCCAAACAGTCCACCGGATAACTCCCGTTATCAACTCTTACCCATTCTTTATCCGCATATTTATCCGTATCCCAGGTTGCCATTTCGTAAGCCGAAAACCATTGCTGCATATGATCAGCTATTTTCTTTCTGCCTTGATTAATTAATATCCGCATTGTATTAATACGGTCTAAAATTCCGTCTTTCTTATAACTTGGTACTGTTTGCATACCATTAAGCCCAGCAGCACTTAAAGCTCTATTTAAAGCTTGTCTGAATAACTTGTCTGCAGAATCAACAAATACCGGACAAGTTGCTAATAATGGATATGTTTCAGTCCACGGCTTGATAAAATCAACTATTTCTTTTGCATATTGCGCATGGTCTTTATCTTGGTTGATTCCTTGTTTGTGATAGTATCCGTCAATAGCAACTACCGTCTCATAATTTCTCGTATATCCATTAATCGTGGCTACTGTTGCATCAGTACCCCCAATATCAACTCCAATTGAAAAATCAATAAAGAACTGCTGCTTGATCCATTCTTTAGTTACCGCAACATCCTTATATCGATAACCTTCGTATATCCTACCTTCAGCTGTTGTTCTAAGACCCAATATATCACGCTTAAACCACTGGCTATCTCTATCGTAAGTAGCTAGTGTCTGCCTTAATTGATCGTCTGATATGCTTGTGTTGTCTGCGATCGTGAAGTGTTCATAATTAAACCCATATCTTTTATCTTGGCTTTGCTGTTCGGTATGATAATCTAAAATTGAAACATAAAACCAGTGCCTTGGAGGCTTAGGGTTTAAATCCATGAATATTTGTCTTTTATTGCTTGCCAAGGTCCTGTCAAAGCATTCACGAACGAATGGCTCTGCCATCTCGTTTACCTCGGTCATATAAACACTACCAAGCGAGAACCCTTTGATCCTTGCAACATCGTTGACCTTACCACCACCTGTGATAAGCACTATCTTCTGCCCTACCGGTGTGTCTATGTATAATGCGTCTATATTTTGATATAACCCTTCCCGGCATCTACCCCTAAATATCCATTTAAGCCCAAAGCCGTTGCTATCAATGATATTCATCTTAGCCGTGCCTTGAGTGTATCCGCACGCTAGATGGATCGTATCCGGGTGCTGCTCCAATGATATCGCCCACGCTATCAGATTAATGATATTCTTGCCGGCACGCTTACCACCCTCAAGTACGTTAAGCCATGCTACCCTTGATTTATGTATATAATCGACTTGCTTGTTATTAAACCGACTATATGGAATTAGATTTGTCTGTGTTTGAATCATCTTCAGCACCTCCCATAAAGTCGCTTAAAACTCTTTCGCTGTCAGGGTTATTAATTAAATCAGCTATTGTTGTAATCTGTGAATCTGCTTGATCTAAACCTTGCTTGTCGGACTTCCTTGCTGTCTCTTCGATAATACGCTCAGTCTCAGCTTCAAGTCGTTTAATTCTGGCTTCTTGTTCTTTTTTATCTATAAACCCGCCGCCGCAACGGATAATATGCTCTAATGATTTTTGGGCTTCTTCAATTGTTGGCGTGAATATATACTTAACTTCTTTAACTACTTCACCAGTGGTTACATCTACCTGCTTTGAGTAACCTTGTTGAATCTCTCTTCTTGCAATTGAACTAGTCCGCTGTATGGCTTCTTCAAGAGACATTGTCTTCTCCGACTCAATCTTTTCCAACCTGGTTTTTATGTATTTTTGTATGTTAGGTTTTGTTAGGTTTTCATGTCCAATTGCCCTAGGTTGTTTATAGCCAGCTTTTCTTGCAGCGTCTGCCGCATTTCCGGAAATAATATACTCATCAGCAAAACGCTTTTGCTTGATTGTTAGTCTTGCCAACAAGATCACCTCTTCCTCGATTGTTTCTCCTTATTAAAAATTGCCCACTCGAAAACAAAACATAAATATTTATAAAGGAGGTTATGCAAAACGAAAACAAGTGGGCATTAAAAAAAGCACCCGGAGGTGCTTGGTAATAGCTATTGTCGTATATTAAAGCTTATAACCCTTTTTCTATATATATTTCTAATAATTCTTCTTTTGAAAGAGAGCATTCAACTAAATTTACAAATTCGGCTTTTTTTAGCTGTAATTGTCTTGCCATTACATTGATAAGAGAATCTGTAATTTCAGTTCCTCCATGGCTTAATTTCGTAAAATATCTGGTTTTTTTCCCATTATGATAGTACCTAAAATATATGTGGTCTTTACTTCGATCCTCTTCAAATCCCTTCGAGGATAAATTTTTACATATTTTACGTTTTTTAAGTACCATAACCAAATAATTTTTTCAAGCTGTTTAACTCTTCAGAACTTGCATTGTTCTCATTGATTATACCTTCACTAACATATTCTTTTAAAATTTTAAAATCGTCTTTAAGCATTTGTTCAGCTTCTTCAAATGAAGATCCATAACCAAATACATCATATTCATCACTAGTAAATAAGATATAATCTGATTCATAGACAACATTTACTGCTATTTTTTTATTTATAGATATGTCATCAAGAGAAATTATCCTGACTTCTCGGGTAGATTTTTTTGTTTCTTTCCCTGCATTTACTTGAATGAGATTAGTTGGAGATGTTTTTTTTAAATTACTTTCTTTTAAAATTTCTTGAATATGCGAATTTAAGTTAAATAAAACTTGAGGTCTAGTCAGCTGGCTGCTTGTATCATAAGTAATAGACATATTATTATTTTTAATAGCAATTGTTCCTGGCATAATACATCACATCCTGTTCTAATTTTCTTCTTTCCTTACTGTAAAAATAAAAGAATCAATTACCCCTATATTATCATATGCTTCAAAAACGTAATCTCCAGGTGATTTTATTTCTAAATTATTCATGTCTAATGTTATAACCATTCCATTTGCAGGTCTATCACCTTGAGTTATTTGATCTATATTAATTAAATCTGTGTCAAAAACTATTTCATCTTCTAATTTAAATTTAATCCCAAAGAAATTATTACCAGGTTCTGTTAAATCATCCAAACACACTACAACACTCATGGAATATAGTGTAGGAATATATTTCAAAAGAGCCCCACTAAGAGGTCCTATTAGTCTTGTTTTAATATTTTGATTTTGTTCACTTGGAATGATTGGTTCAATATTTTCGCAGACTAAAAAACCACTAACTCTAGCCATGACACATCCTCCTTTTTATAAACGCTTTAAAACCTTTTCTACGTTAATACTACCATAAATGGGGCAAAAAACTACTAAAAGCAACGTTTTTGTGCAAAATATTACACAAAAGGGCTTTTCTTAATCAAAATGAGAATTTAATAATAAAGAAAAAGACACCGGGTGTCGTCAGTGCCTTTCTCTTGTCTGATTTTCCTATTTTGCCGTGTTATGTCTAATTTATTTGGTGTCTCGACAAAAGTTCTACAATATCAGTTTATCTATACGTGGGTAGTGCATTCAAGTGCATCGTTCAAGTTTTTGACAATATTTCGAATTCCGCTCCTAGTTCGTCTAGTAACTGTTGATGTATCTTTATCAATTGCAATTGCCGTTTCTTCTATTGTCTTCCCGTGAAGAAAGCGAAGCGCAAGGGTCGTTTTTAGGCTTTGTTCTCCTGCATAATCAATCAGTCCTTCAATTCTATATATCCGTTTCTCCATCTCTTTTAGACTTTGCAGCATATTAGTTTTTATCGGAAGCCTTTTTTCTACCACCCTTTCTGTTTCATTAAGCTCAGAGTTACCCTTTGGTTCGTGACTAAGTGGTCTCACAATTATTGGCTGTATAGCTTCATAAAGCTCTTTACAGTGTCTAAACTCAATGACTAAATCTTGATATGCATTTAATTCATCCTGTATCTTTTTATATGTAACTTTTTTTGTCACAGTTTTATTCCTTTATCTCTTTTATCGTTTGCGGTTTGTAGCGCTTTTCAAAAAGTTTTTTCTTAATGTTATACACTGCGGTTTTCTTTCCTTTTACATCTTCGATAACAACCCGATTCGTTTCTGTATCGAGATACTCAAAGTCTGCAATATAGTCTATTGCTCTTATTTTTTGTCCTTTACCGTTAGTGTAAGATGGCATTAGATTATATCTAGGCTGTAACTTAAGCTTACTAATCAAGCCGGCTCTTTCGAGTAATTTAAGTTCTGTATATCGCTTAGCCTCTGCTTTGCTGTCAAACGTGATTCCGTCAATAACAGTCTTTTTTGCATTGTATTTGTGTCGTCTATATCTCATTTTTTCAGTCCTAAAATTTCTAATGCTTCTTGCTCTTTCGCTTTCGCTTGATCTATTCGTTTAGATTTACCTTCTATTTTTAATCTCAGCTGGCACATAGCTAGAATGCGATCATATATCCGCTCATAGCCCGTTGTACTAGGCTTCTGAAGTTCGTTAAGACTTAGGTTAGTGGTTGCAAGGCAGGGCTTATTTGAGGCATATCTGCCGTCTACAATCGTGTATACTTGCTCTAGTGCATAGCTTGTATCTCGTTCAGCTCCCACATCGTCAAGAATCAACAAATCACAATTAAATAACTTGTCTAAAATCATTTGCCGGTCTTCCGGATAAGCTCCCTGAATCTTGCTTAATTCTCTTGTTATACTCGTGAACCTAACGCTAACCCCCTTGTCGATCAATCCGTTAGCAACTGTCAAAGCATGAAAAGTCTT
>JGI24711J26586_10001285_pt1 | contig 19390 bp, 17 predicted proteins | sample BioPla3DNA1_FD_26586 | JGI IMG/M metagenome (IMG submission 26586)
TGTCCCTCAAAAATGACAATATATTATTTAAAACTCTTATTTTGCTATTGGACCTTCTGGTAATTTACAATCCAATTGTTCGACGCACAGCTAATAATTCTACGAAGTCTGGTAAACATAAACATGAAAAGGACAAGACCTCATTGAATATAGTTATAAGGGAAGCATCTCGGGAGGAATTAAATAAAGTATTTTTATGCAGGATACTGCTTAATAAGAATAATGAAAAGGAGAAATAATTATGAAGAGAATTCTAGCAATTGTTCTTTCTTTAGTAATGATCATATCGATTTTTGCTGGTTGTGGTGCTTTACCATCGCCATCACCATCTCCGACTACAGGAGGACCGACGACATCAGGACCTAAAGAAAAAGTATCATTAAAGATATGGGGATCCCAGGAGGATCAGGCTATGCTCGCAACCATGGTAGAAAGCTTCAAGGTTGCAAATCCGGACAAGGATTATGATATAACCTTTGGTGTAGTGAGTGAGGCCGATACAAAGACTAAGGTCCTTGAGGATCCTGCAGCGGCTGCTGATGTGTTTGCCTTTGCAAGCGACCAGATTAAGGATTTAGTTTCAGCAGGGGCGTTATATGAAATCACAAGAAATAAGGATAAGATTACATCTGAGAATATGGAGGGCTCTGTAGATGCTGCAACAGTGAATGGAAAGCTCTATGCATATCCTGAAACAGCCGATAACGGATATTTTATGTACTATGACAAAAGTGTTTTTTCTGAAGAGGATGTAAAATCCCTTGACAAAATGCTCGATGTTGCAAATTCTAAGGGGAAAAAGGTCTTTATGGATGTATCAAACGGATGGTATATTGCCTCCTTCTTCTTAGGGGCAGGTTGCACATTGACTATTAGTGAAGATGGAAAACAAAAATGTGATTTTAACAATGAAAGAGGAGTATTGGCAGGGGAGGCTATAAAAGAATTTACAGCTCATCCGGCCTTTGTAACTGGTGATGACGCTGTGTTAAAGGGTGGTATTGGCAGCACAATAGCCGCTGGTGTAAGCGGAACCTGGAATGCTGAGGATATTAAAAGTATATTAGGGGACAACTATGCTGCAACCAAATTACCTACATTTACTCTTGGTGATGAACAGGTGCAAATGGGCAGCTTCGCAGGCTATAAGCTTGTAGGAGTTAACAGTCAGACAAAAGCTCCAGTTGAAGCTATGAATCTTGCAGAATGGCTCACAAATGAGCAGAACCAGATATTGCGATTTGAAACCCGTGCGATGGGACCCTCCAATATTAAGGCGGCAAACAGCAGTGCAGTACAAGAAAATGCAGCTTTGGCCGCCCTTGCGGAGCAAAACCAGTTTGCCAGCTCCCAGAAGGATGTATTGGGATCTTTCTGGGCACCGGCAGAAGCCTTCGGAACAGCGATGGAGGCAAAGGACTATTCGAAATCAATCAAGGAACAACTTGATGCAATGGTTGCTCAGATAGAAGGCTAAGGCTTATTGCTTTTCCTGTCGGAGGTAGGCTCATCCTGCCTCCGACTTTATATAGAAAAATCCATGCCTGAGAATTGTACTTATCAACACGTCAATCCTCTACATGATCGGATGTGATATCAATGAAATATGATGATTATTTTGTATTACCCTGGTATAAAAAAATTCTTAAGAAGCTGATTCATAGCATCAAGAATATTATAATAAACATCGTGTCCTTTTTTACTTCAATAGGCAGAGGGGTTGTGTCCGGGATAAAGGGCTTTGGCAGGGGCATTAAGAACTTTTTTAGAGTATTTGCTAAGGGTGATATTCTGACAAAGCTCTCTTATTTTATTATGGGCTCGGGTTGCCTTTTCAGAGGGCAAATTGTACGTGGGCTTATATTTATGGCCTTGCAAGTATTCTATATTGTCTATATGATTTCATTCGGACTGGGACAACTGATGCTTTTCCCTTCTTTAGGTATTTCCACAAAAAAAGAAATATGGGATGAGGTCAATCAGATTTACCGTTATGAGCAGGGGGATAATTCCATGCTTATTCTTCTCTTTTCGGTACTGACTATTGCAATAACCATTGCCATGTTCATAGTATATATCCATAATATAAAATCATCATATGCTAATCAGAAGAGGAAAGAAAAGGGCTTAAGGCCTAATTCTTTTCGTGATGATATTAATGAATTGCTAGACCGCAAGCTGCATNTGACTTTTCTGTCTCTGCCTTCACTGGGGGTGATACTATTTACAATACTGCCCCTTATATTTATGATTCTTATTGCCTTTACCAATTATGACAAGAATCATCAGCCCCCGGGGTCTCTTTTTACCTGGGTAGGATTAGAAAACTTCAGGAATATATTTGGGAGCAATCCACTTCTTGCAGCATCATTTAAGGGCATTTTTGAATGGACAATTATCTGGGCATTCTTCGCAACCTTTACTAACTACTTTTTAGGCATGATTTTAGCTCTGCTGATAAACAAAAAGGGTATCAGATTAAAGAAAATGTGGCGTACCATATTTGTTATAACAATTGCTGTTCCCCAGTTTGTAACTCTTCTTCTTATGTCAAGATTGCTGGACGACAAGGGTGCGTTAAATATCCTTTTAGGTTACTTAGGATTTGGACCTGTTAAGTTTTTGACCGATGCTACATTAGCACGGATTACTGTTATAATTGTGAACATATGGGTGGGTGTACCGTACACCATGCTTATTACATCAGGAATTCTTATGAATATACCCGAAGAATTATATGAAAGTGCCAGAATCGACGGTGCTGGACCTGTAAGAGCCTTTATGAGCATAACACTTCCGTACATGCTCTTTGTTACGACGCCTTACCTTATTACACAATTTGTTGCAAATCTAAATAACTTTAATGTAATTTATCTGTTATCAGGTGGAGGTCCATTGTCCCTTGATTATTATCAGGCGGGGAAAACCGACCTTCTTGTTACATGGCTTTATAAGTTGACGGTAAATCAACAGGACTATAACCTCGCCTCCACCATTGGAATAATGATTTTCTTAATCTCAGCAGTGGTTTCGCTTTTGGTTTACAATTCCTCAAGCTCGGTAAAGAAGGAGGATATGTTCCAATGAAGAGACATAAAAATATTGCCAATACGATAATCTATATTATTCTGACGATTTTATCAGTATTATGGCTACTCCCCATAGTATGGCTGATAATTATATCCTTTCGGGCAGAGCCCGGTGCATGGACGGACTATATTCTCCCTAAGATGTATACCCTTGATAATTATGTACGATTATTTACGGAAACGGGGTTGTTTAACTATCCCCGCTGGTTTATGAACACTCTTACAGTTGCAATTTTTACTTGCATAATCTCAACCATATTAAATCTTATGACAAGCTATACACTTAGCAGGCTTCGGTTTAAAGCCAGAAAACCGTTATTGAACTTAGGACTGGTACTGGGCATGTTTCCCGGATTTATGTCTATGATAGCCATTTATTTTCTTCTAAAGGCCATGGGATTAGCTCAGTCGCTTATTTCTCTTGTTCTGGTTTATTCAGGGGGAGCAGGTCTAAGCTATTTTATTGCAAAGGGCTTCTTCGACACAATTCCTAAATCATTGGATGAGGCAGCAATGCTTGATGGAGCCAGCCAGAATCAAGTGTTCTGGAGGATTATTCTCCCCCTTTCGAAACCAATTGTAATATATACTGCCCTTATGGCATTTATGGTTCCATGGGTTGACTTCATTTTTGTTAGTGTAATTATGAAGGATAACTATAATAACTATACTATCGCTCTGGGCCTGTATCAGATGCTGACCAGAGAGAACATATATCAGTACTTCACACAATTTTGTGCCGGTGCAGTGATAATATCAATACCAATTACTTTCCTGTTTCTAAAGATGCAAAAATATTATGTGTCAGGGGTTACAGCAGGTGGTGTCAAGGGGTAGGTGGTTAAAAGGAATAATTAATCATAGAAATAATAATATCCAGCAAGCCAGATACAAAACAGTGATTATTAAATACCGATACCATATCCTGCAAAAATTCTGAAATGAATAAAGGACTGCCCAGAATGGAATGTCGTACTATACAACATATTCCCAACCATGAGACAGTCCTTTATAGAACCCCTTATACTCTATTTGTTCACTCTCTTAAGAAGGTATGGTATGCATTGTTCAAAATTAACGCCATACCAGCGTCCATCCTTATCCTCAAGTGTTTTCTGTATACAAAGGGCGGTATAATCTGCTGCTATTGGTGTCGCTTCTTTCCAGGAAAGGCCATTTGCCAGTACTCCAACAAAGGTGCTGGCGAAGATATCGCCGGTTCCGTGATAGCATCTATTGATTTTATCATGTTTATAGTGGAAAAATTCATTACTTTGCTTATCTAAGCCCATTACACCAGTAAATTGGTCATCGAAGCTTACTCCGGTGAGAATGGCAATCTTAGCCCCAAGATCAGTAAGCCTCTTAAGCATTTCCTTAATATAGGATTGGTCATAGGANTCCTTGTATTCCATATCTACCATAAANGAGGCNTCTGTAATGTTAGGGATCATAATATCTGNCTTTCCGCAAAGCCAAGCCATTTTTTTTGCATAAGCCTCATCAAAAGCTGGATACAGCTTCCCGTTGTCGGCCATGGCCGGATCAACAATAATTTGATTATTATCAGTTTTGAACTGGTCAAACACATCTGCAATTATATCAATCTGNTTGATAGTACCCAGATATCCTGTATAGATACTGTCAAAGCCTATTTTCTCCTCTTTCCAATGACGAGTTATAGGTATTATCTCATCGGTCAGATCCTTAAATGTAAAATTCTTAAACATGGTATGTGTAGAAAGCACGGCTGTGGGAATAATAGCAGTTTCCACCCCTAAAGCCGAAATAATAGGAAGTGCAACTGTAAGAGAGCATTTTCCTACACATGAAATATCCTGAATAGTTAGAATGCGTTTCATTTCATCATAATCCTTTACAAATATATATATTTTTCATATCATTATACTATAGTATGACCATAAATAAATATTCAAAACAGTAAAAAAAGATATGGTCAGATGGAGGAAAAATGTTAACCTACTCATTTGAGGACAGAGGAAATGATACCCTTTACGAGTATTTATATAAGCAAATCAAAAAGGATATAAACACTCAAAAACTGAAGCCTCGGGAAAAACTGCCCTCTAAAAGAGCGTTGGCAAAGCATTTAAGCATCAGCACTATAACTGTTGAAAATGCATATAACCAGCTAGCAGTGGAAGGATATATCTATTCAGTTCCCAGAAGCGGCTTTTTTGTTAGTGATATTACTGCGCGTGAAGCTGCCGGCAACGCAAATATCAGCACAAAAGCATCTGTTCCGGAGGATAAAAAGTCACGAACCGGGCCTCAAAGCAGCCCCGGTAAGATTCATAGTGTAATCCCAAAGGAGAAACGGTCTGAATTCATTGACTTTACCAGTAATTCAACCACGACAGAGAACTTCCCCTTCGCTACCTGGAATAAGCTGATGCGCAATACTTTATCAGAAAACAGGGACAGTCTGATGATAAAATCGCCTTCAGAGGGGGTAATTCAGCTAAGGGAGGCCATAGCAAACTATCTATATCAATTTCGTGGCATAATAGCCAGCCCGGAGCAGATTGTGGTGGGAGCAGGTACAGAGTATCTTTATGGGTTGATTATACAGCTTTTGGGCTTTGATAAAACATATGCTGTGGAGGATCCGGGGTATCAGAAGATATCACGAATTTACGCTGCAAATAAAGTCAAATGCGTTCATATTACTCTTGACGAAGATGGAGTAAATATCGATGCCCTTAAGGGATCGAAAGCTGATGTATTGCACATAAGCCCCTCACATCACTTCCCGACTGGCCTTGTTACTCCCGTCAGCAGAAGATATGAGCTGTTAAACTGGGCATCTGAGCATGAGAACAGATATATAATAGAGGATGATTATGACAGTGAATTCCGGCTCCTGGGCAAGCCCATACCTGCACTTCAAAGCATAGATACAAGGGATAAGGTTATTTATATAAATACATTTTCCAAAAGCCTGACATCTACAATAAGGATAAGCTATATGGTTTTACCAAAGACTCTGATGGAAAGATACAAAAATGAGCTAAGCTTTTATGCATGTACTGTATCAAACTTTGAGCAGTATACTCTGGCTAAGTTCATAGATCAAGGATATTTCGAGAGGCATATTAACAGAACCCGCAACTATTACAGAAAGATCAGAGACGAAATACTGTCAAATATTAAAAGTCATATGGATAATAAGAAAAGCTATATTATGGAGGAGGATGCAGGCTTGCATTTTCTTTTAAAGGTGGATACAAGTATTAATGACAAAGAGCTGGTTCAGCGGGCAAGACGAAATGGTATAATAATATCATGCTTAAGCCAATATTATTATGACAAGGCTAATGCTAGGGAGCATATTTTAGTAATCAATTATTCAGGCATTAAGCTCGATAGCATCAGTGAGGGTGTGGAAAGGCTATATGGAACCTTCTGATATGCTATATTAAAATATGAAGAATAAAGCAAAGGACGGCACTTATGGGAAGAAACACGAGGATTATTATTATAGGTGGCGGAGCGGCAGGGATGATGGCCGCAATTGCTGCAAAATCCTATGGCGCTGATGTTACCATACTTGAGAAAAATCCGAGGGTTGGTAAAAAAATTCTGGCTACAGGAAATGGGCGATGCAATTTTACAAATGCGAATGCTGATGCAACATGCTTTAGCGGCAATAATCCGAAATTTGTTTATAGTGCACTATCAGAATTTACTGTTGAGGAGACCCTCAAATTTTTTAACAGGCTGGGAATTGAGTATAAGGTTGAGGATTTAGGAAAGGTATTCCCGATGTCGGATCAGGCCTCCAGTATTTTGGATGTGCTTTTATATGAGCTGAATCGCAGGAATATTAGTATCGTTTGTGATGCTAATGTTAAGGAGATAAANAGTAAAGGCAACGGATTCATAATTAGATTAGAAAACGGCAANGANTACAAATCAGACAAGGTAATAATCACAACAGGAGGAAAAGCAATGCCCTCCAGCGGCTCGGATGGAAGCGGCTATGAGCTTGCAAGAGATCTTGGCCATAGTATAACAGATGTCTTTCCGGCTCTGGTACAAATCATGCTTGAAGGTCAGTATTTTAAACGCATTGACGGCGTGAAATTTCTAGGAACATCCCATATTATCCATAAGGGGAAATCCATAATTAAAGACAGGGGTGACATCCTTTTCACCAATTATGGTGTATCGGGGCCGCCAATATTACAGATCAGCAGAAAGGCAGGAGAATTATTAAATCAAAAAGAGAAGGCTTATGTGAAGCTGGATATGCTTGATACCATGTCATCAGACGAGGTTAGGGCTATTATTATCAGGCGCTTTGCAGACAATCCGGAAAAGACTGTGGAATTCAGTTTGGTTGGATTAATAAATAAAAGATTGATACCGGTAGTATTGTCAGAGGCAGGGGTAGAGGATATAAAGCGTCCAGTCTCAGCTCTTTCAACCAATGAGGCGGAGAGAATAGTAAATATACTTAAGGATTGGCGATTCAAAATAAGGGGAACCAAAGGTTGGTCCAGTGCGCAGGTTACGGCCGGAGGGGTTTCGACCAAGGAAATTAATCCTAAAACTATGGAGTCCATATTAGTTAAAGGACTGTATTTTGCCGGTGAAATTCTGGATGTTGACGGCAAATGCGGAGGCTTTAATCTTCAATGGGCATGGTCATCTGGGTTTGTGGCAGGTATAAACTCTGCTGTTGGCTAAAGAGGGCGGAGCCTTATCTCCTGCCGGGGCTATCTCGAACAAACTCTTCCAACTCTAATACTGTAAATCATCAGAGTCTTATCTTTTGTCGGGGCTATACCGCTTCTCCACACGGCTAAAAAGTAAGGAAGCTATTACACCCAATATAAACATTACTATTACCAGTATCAGNGCCGGAATAAATGAAAGACCTGATAATAGTAAGCCCTCGGCCATAAGTCCCGGAGCAACCACTGTGGGGAAGATGGCTATTGAAGAGCCTATTATAGTACCTAAGATGATGTGATACATAATTTCATATTTTTTCTCAAAGAGTATACTGACAAGCTTGGAGAATGCCAGAGCTGCAAAGAGCACGCCAAGCATTAATGGTATGATGACTCCAAAGTCTAATTTTGAAATACCTTCTGACATCTTATCGTATAAACCAAAATAAATCAGGAAGTTTGAAGGTGAAAGGCCCGGAACAATGAAGCCCAAACCGACTAATACTCCGCTTCCTATCCAGACAAGGAAGTTTGGGTCTATGGCGGTAAGCTGTTGTTCGCCCAAAAGCATCAACACAGCAACAATGATGGCTGCAACAACTAAAGAAATATATCCTTGCTTACCACGCCCCTTTTCTCCTGCCTGATTCCACAGGGAGGGTATGGTTCCGACAACAAATCCAATAAAAAGGCTGACGAATTGTGCGGCATACTTTCCAAAAGCGGCCGACACCACGCCGGCAAAGAGGAAGATGCCTAAAACTCCACCTATTCCAACAGGAAATAAATATAGGAAATACTGCTTAAACTTCTTTGGGAAATTACCCAAAAATGCAATCAAGTAATCATATATTCCGAAAACCACCATCATCACACCACCCGACAAACCGGGCAGGATGGCACCAATACCAATTATTGCTCCTTTTATAAGACGCATAATCCAGGACATTGGCGTTTCGCTCATATTATTACTCAAATCAGTCTTGTTTTGTTCCGAATTTTCTTTTATATCATTGCTCAGTTTTTTTTCAGCATTTAGTTTATTTTGATCAGAATTTTTTAGCATATATACCTCAACTATATTTTTCCCGATTAGTTTTTTGCTTTCCAATATATTGCAGGTTTTATTTTATTATCTTATGACTCAAAAGTCAATTAATTACCCTTCTTTATAGACCCTGAATTTATTAATTTAATGCGTAATGGTAGGAAAAAATAATTTGGGTATTGATAAAGTTAATTAATTATAATACAATATGTAGTAGTTACAAGTTTGATATGATTGCAAAATGATGTTCTAGTAAATTGTTAAGGGGCTGATATGGTGAAGCATTCAACAACAGACATAGAAAGAAAATTGAAAGATAAGAATATAAATCTTTCCTTTCAAAGGGTTAAAATATTGGAGTATCTTGAGAATAACCGTTCTCATCCTACAGTAGATCAGATTTATTCAGCATTACATGAGGAAATACCCACTCTCTCAAAAACAACAATATATAATACATTAAAAAAACTGATAGAAGAGGACCTAGTCAGGGTAATTACTATTGAGGAAAATGAAACCAGGTATGATATAATAACTGAAGAACATGGTCATTTCAAATGCGAAAGCTGCAAAGCTATTTTTGACTTTAGTGTTGATATGAATGCACTTTCACTAAAAGGTTTAGAACATTTTAAGATTAATAATAAGAATATGTACTTTGAGGGGATTTGTCCTGGCTGTATCAGAATGCAGGGTTTAGAGTCTGATACCGCCAATCATTTATAATTAACCTGGTTCGTTAAAGGCCAGTGTAATTAATAAATATAAGGGGGTTAATTATGGGAAAATATGTGTGTTCTGTTTGCGGATATGTCTACGATGAAGCTAAAGGGATTCCTGAAGCAAGTATTGCGCCAGGTACATCATGGGAAAGTGTTCCGGATGATTGGGCATGCCCTCTGTGCGGCGCGACAAAGTCCGAGTTTGCAAAAGAGGGTGAGTCAGAGGCTAAAGAAAATAAGCCGCTGCCTGTGGTGGAAAGCTTCGAGGACATGAAGGAACTGTCTACTCTTGAGGTAAGNGCCCTGTGCACAAATTTGGCACGCGGNTGTGAAAAGCAGTATAAACATGAAGAAGCTGTGCTTTTTACCGAGTTAGCTGATTATTTCAAAGCCATCTCGGCTCCTAGCAAAGATCCAGATTATGAAAAGCTTTTGGCTCTTATTGAAAAAGATCTTGAACAGGGATTTCCAAACGCCAGAGCCGTTTCAACAGAATCAGGAGATCGAGGTGCACTAAGAGCGTTAACATGGGCTGAAAAGGTCACACGCATTCTGAACTCTCTTTTGAATCGCTACAAAAAAGAGGGCGATGCTATGATTGAGAATACCGGTGTTTATGTATGTACAATATGTGGTTTTATTTACATAGGAGACACTCCACCGGACCTTTGCCCCGTATGTAAGGTTCAGAACTGGAAGTTTGAGAAGGTGGAAGGGGGTAACAAGAATGGCTAAGAAGTATGCAGTGAGAAATATTCGTTTATGTACTAAGGACTGCTTGTGTCTGTATGTTTGTCCTACCGGTGCATCTGATACCGAAAATAGTGTTATAGATGTTGAGAAGTGCATAGGCTGCGGAGATTGTGCCGATGCCTGTCCTTCTGGTGCTATTTCTATGGTTCCAAAGGTGTACCCGCCACAGCAACAGAAAACCCAGGAGGTTATTAATGCACTAAATGCGCTTTCCCGTAGCAAGGCAGAGCAGGAGAGTGTTGCAAATGGACTCCCCGGCAGACTTGCCAAGGCAATAGAAAAATCAAACCGCATCATGGCCGAAGACATACTGCGTGAAGCTGGTTATATGCTTCCACAGAGTCATAATGCAAGACTCTTTTTAGAATCATTGAGAAACAAGCAATTAGAGGGCTTACCAACCGAAGCAATCGATAAATTATTAGCCCTTTTAAAAAATGATAATTCTATGGAGGAGAGAAAAATGAAAAAATATCGTTGTACAGTATGTGGATATATCCACGAAGGAGATTTGCCAGAAGACTTTAAATGCCCTCGATGCAATCAACCTGCATCAGTGTTCATTCCTGTTGAGGAAAGTGTTAAAAAAGTTAATAAGTATGCAGGTACAAAGACAGAGAAGAATCTTCAGGAGGGCTTTGCCGGCGAGAGTATGGCAAGAAACAAGTATACCTATTTTGCGCATATTGCCCAAAGAGAAGGCTATGAGCAGCTTGCCGAAATATTCTTAAAGACTGCAAGAAATGAACAGGAGCATGCACGAATTTGGTTTGAGGAGTTAGGCGGAATTGGTGATACTGCTGCAAACCTATTATCTGCCGCTGAGGGTGAGAATTATGAGTGGACAGATATGTATGACCGTTTTGCCAAGGATGCAGAAGAAGAAGGATTCAAAGAATTGGCCGAGAAATTCCGCAGAGTTGCTGCAATTGAAAAGTCACATGAAGAGCGCTATCGCAAACTATTAAATAATGTTGAGATGCAGCAGGTGTTTGAAAAGGGAGAAATGGCCATGTGGGAATGCCGTATTTGCGGACATCTTGTAATGGGTAACAAGGCTCCAAAGGTGTGTCCGGTTTGCAAATACTCTCAGTGTTTCTTTGAAGTACGTGCTGAGAACTACTAATTCAGCCTTAACACAGGGATTTAACACAGGAGTTTTAACACAGGGGGATGGTCCTCCTGTGTTTTTACAAAACACATAATAACTATCGCGCTGGCGGAGGATCGTCACCCTATGTTGCCTGTGTTTGTAAAAAGAGAAACCGCAGAAAACCATCCCCTTGACTTACCCATGGAGGTTTCCGGTTATGAATAATACGAAACTTAAGGACCTGACTCAAAGGCTTACTCAAAACATTAATAAGGTAATAGTTGGAAAGAATGAGACCATTCAGCGGCTCATAATTGCTCTAATATGTGGTGGACATGTTCTTCTGGAAGATGTTCCCGGGACAGCTAAGACACTCCTGGCTAAAACCCTGAGTAAGTCACTGGATTTGAACTTCAGTCGTGTCCAGTTTACTCCTGATCTTTTGCCCTCAGATGTTACAGGTATTCACTATTACGATCAGAAGCAAGGTGAATTTGTTTTCAGAGAAGGGCCTGTATTTACTAATATTCTTCTTGCTGATGAGATTAACAGAGCCACTCCCAGAACACAATCCAGCCTTCTTGAGTGTATGGAGGAAAGACAGGTTTCTATTGACGGGCAGACATATTCTCTTGAAAAACCCTTTATGGTTATCGCCACCCAGAATCCTGTTGAAACTCTCGGTACATTTCCGTTGCCGGAAGCTCAACTGGACAGATTCCTGTTGAAACTTTATATGGATTATCCGGATACAGATGAAGGAATCGAAATACTGAAGCGCTTTCAATATGAAAGTCCACTTTCAGGCTTAAAAACAGTGGCAGATAGAGCTGATCTCGAAGCTGTCTCAGATATCTTTAAGAATACCTTTGTAAGTGAAGATTTATATTGTTACATAGTTAAGATTGCAGAGGGAACGCGTAAACACCCCGAGCTAATATTGGGAGCCAGTCCCCGGGCAAGTCAAGCACTGTTAAGAACAAGCCAGGCCTATGCTGCTATAAATGGAAGAGACTATGTGTTGCCGGATGATGTAAAGGCAATGGTTAAGCCTGTTTTGGCCCATCGCTTAATAACCCGCCATTCTGGGAGCGAGAATGGGAGTCCCATTGCATTCAGAATTATTGATGATATTGTTAATAATATACCTGTACCTAGTGAGAATGAGCTAAGTGAACTGGAGGCAGAGGACTGATGTGGGTTTACAGGCTAATTCTGGCTGCCCTTGTTATATTGACGGCAGAAGCTTTTTTGACTGTAAGATTCGGTCTTTCAAAGGTTCGTCTTGAGCGCAGTTTTGACACCACTCATGCCGTGTGTGGCCAGCGGATAAATTTAATAGAAAAGATAAGCAATCACAAGATTCTGCCTGTATCATGCCTCAAAGTAGAGTCCAGAATAGACAGTAGTCTTCAGTTTGGCACCCTTGAGGATTTGAATATACTACAGAATATGTTCCATGTAAGTCTTTTTTCCTTGCTTCCCTATACAAGAATCATCAGGACTCATAATGTAAAGTGCAATAAACGGGGATATTTTCATTTAAAGACTGCTTCTCTGACTGCCAGATCAATCACAGGAAGTGCTTCTACCAATGGCGAAGCAAAGACCGATGCTGAATTATATGTTCTTCCAAGAACGTTGTCCTTACAGGAATTGAAGCTTCCGTCCCATAACTGGCAGGGTGATTTGGTAGTTCGGCGCTGGATTTTATTTGACCCCTTTATTAAGGCGGGAGTTCGTGAGTATACATCCTATGATCCTATTAAGAATATTAATTGGAAAGCAACTGCCCGGACCAATAGTCTCCAGGTTAACCAGTATGAGCCCACAGCCGACCACAGGCTGATGATTTTGTTGAATGTTGATACCAGTCTGGATCAATGGAGTTCCACCCTTGAACCTCAAAGAGTGGAGTATGGTATAAGTGTCATAGCTACTATATTGGAGTTTGCCTATAAAAATTCTATAGAAGTCGGATTTAGCTGTAATGGCTACCTGAAAGAAATGCCCAAAAACTATATTCATATNGAGCCGGGATTNAGCGANAGCAAAAGGATTGAAATNCTGGAGAATCTTTCAAGACTTGAAATTGAAAGAAGCATTAGCTTCAACGGACTTATTGATCGGGAGTTGGAAAGAAACCCAAGCTGCATAGATTATCTTTTTGTGACGGCTATACTGAATAAGGATTCCCATGACAGAATACGGCGATTAAGAAAAAAGGGGAACGCAGTAGAAATTCTGGAAATATAAAGAGGGAATAATGAAAAAAATCTTATTAAGATGGTTTTGGAGCTTAATAGAATATTTGATGTTCGTTCCTGTAATTTTAATAATTGCCGGGCTTACTTTGCCAATTGAAAATGCACTTATATATACCTTTACTCTGCCGTTACATAGTTTGCTGGCTGTTATGATAACCGTATTGCTTAAGAAATTTAAAAATCTTGTTCTCTTAATTTTAGGAATTGTCTATATTTTTGCAGTATCCTGTATCTGGTTGATTACATCGGCTGTTACTCCGGAGCATATGCTCCTGTATATTCTGGGAACGGCATTCTTCTTTTATTGGGGAATACGAAGGGGTATAGCAGGCGGAAGTTCGATGTTTTTCTATACTGGAGGACTGGTTATTCACGGATTGTCTTTACTTATTATAGGTCGTAGCCCTGTATTAAACCCATTATTTAATCTGTCTCTTGTCCTTGCAATTTTCTATGTTCTNTTTGCTTTGCCTGTGGCAAACAGGCATTATCTGATTACCGAATCTCAGCAGAAGAATAGCTTGAATACTATGCCGAAATCAGTTATCCACGGAAACTGGATAATAGTATCGGCAATTACAATTCTTATTGGGATTCTATCTGTTGGGCACTTCCTCTTGAGAGGCTTACAATATTTACGCAAAGCCTTTGATTATTCAGTTAATTTTATCTGGAATATAATCGAGGAAATAAGCAGTTTTTTCCAAGGTATTGAAGGTTCCATTGAACCTCCTCTTGATGAGTCTTCTTATCTTATAGAAGAAAACCCTGTTGCAGGAATTATTTCCGATATTATATTAGCAACATTTCTTATTTTTGTGGTGTATCGAATTATTCGGTACTTTATCAAAAATGGTAAAGAGTTAATAAAGAATTTTATAGCCTTCTTTTCGCGTGTTTTCAATCGCTTTCAAAAATGGGGTGACATCGAGAAAAGCTATACTGATAAGCAGGAATTCTTAATACATGCAGAGAAAAATAAGCCTTCATTTAAACGGAGACGAGAAAAACAAAAACAGTGGAAGGATATGAAGGATAATTCAAGCAGAACCAGATTCCTATACACTAGATTTGTATTAAGTAATATTAAAAACGGGTATAAATTCAGGATTTCTGATACTCCATCCGAGACTGTCCAAAGAATTACCAAAGAGTTTGATGGGCAGGAAAACCATGAGTTGATTGGCCAGGCATACAATAATGTGCGTTATGGCATAAAGGAACTTCCTGATGATATTGTTGGAAAGCTAAAGGACAAGTATCTGTAACACATCTTATATGTGATATGTCTAACTTCTTATTAAACTATTCTTTAGGTTCATGTAATATTTCAGCTTAAATCAGTAGTATATAGATGAGGCAGAAAGGTGGTGTATTAATATTGCACGACAGTGAAATTATTGACTTGTTTTTTGAGCGCTCAGACCAGGCAATAGTTGAATTATCAAAAAAATACGGAGCTCTATGCAGAAAGGTCTCCCAAAATATACTTAACAACGTTCTTGACGCAGAAGAATGCGTAAACGACGCATTCTTAGGAGCTTGGAATACTATACCACCCCAAAGGCCAAACCCTTTGAGGACATATATTTGCCGCATTGTACGCAACCTTTCAATCAAAAAATATCATGCAAATACATCAATGAAGAGAAACAGTTTTTATGATGTTGCACTGGATGAGTTGGAAGAGTGCCTCCCTTCCCCGGTGAATGTGGAAAAGGAATTAGCAGCAAAGGAATTAACAGATCTGTTAGATAGCTTTTTGGATACCTTAGATAAGGGAAACCGTATACTGTTCATGCGTAGATACTGGTACTCCGATTCAATTTCAGACATTGCATCGGGGCTACAAATTAGCAAAAATAGTGTAACTGTTCGACTTTTCCGTATCAGGGAAAAACTTAAAAAATATTTAAGAGAGGAAGGTTTTGAATTATGAAACGTGAAGAAATATCTGAAGCAGTTGGCAATATAAGCCCGCGACATGTACAGGAAGCATATAGCAATTGGCCGCGAATAAATTCTTATAAGCACAGGAAGTTTTCTATAAAGAGAATGATTGCACTGGTTGCAACCCTTGTGCTTTGTTTTGCCATCGCAATACCAGTTTTAGCCGCAGCAGATGTAGATTTAGCTTATGACATTCTGTATGCAGTTTCTCCACAAACTGCACAGGGCCTTAAGCCTGTAAGAATGGCCTGTGAAGATAACGGCATCAGGATGGAGGTGATTGCTGCTGATTTTAGAGATAATAAAGCTCAAATATTGATCAGTATGCAGGACCTGGCTGGTGATAGAATTGATGAGACAACTGATCTCTTTGACAGCTACACCATCAACCAGCCTTTCCCTGGTAATGCAACCTGCGAACTTGTAGGTTTTAATGATGAAACAACAACCTCTGAATTTATGATCCATATTACTAATGCCGAGGACAAAGATATTGTTGGTAAGAAGATCACATTTAAAATCGATAAATTTCTTAGCGACAAGAAGGAATTCCATGATGTACTCCCTCTGATTAATTTAAGTGATGTTCCATTATCCCCACAGACTCAGACCAATGTAAGAATCAGGGGACTATCTAACGAAGCAGAAGCCCTTAAGGAGGATCCCTTTTTGGTGCCGGATCCTGAAAAATCATTTTCACCTGTTAATGGTGTAACAATAACAGCTACAGGCTTTATTAACCAAAGGCTTCACATTCAGGCATATTATGAGAACATTCTTGAAACAGACAATCACGGTTATTTAGAATTAATGGATGCAGAGGGTAACATGATCAGATGCCTGGGTTCCATGTCCTTCTGGGATTCTGAGAAAAAGGGAAGCTACGAAGAGTATATTTTCGATGTTTCCCCCGATGAAATCAGCGAATATAAGGCATACGGCAATTTCTGGACCTGCGATACACTAGTGACCGGAGATTGGCAGGTGACATTTCCAATTGATATGCAGCTAAGTTTTGATTATTAAAATATGCTGAAAAACATATAAACGACTGTTTGACTAGCAGAACAGAATAAACAAAGATGCATCTTAATAGAAAAGATGCATCTTTGTATCGTACTCACATTCTTAACTTGAATGTCTTTGGGNCAACCTTATATACCAATATACAGGCTACTATGCAGTAGATTAATGAAAACAGGATTGTCATTGCTCCAAAGAGCATTGTCGGAATTTCAAGATACATGATATAGAAACAAGCAAAATAAACTACAAGGTTTATAATCTGTAAAGTGCCGCTCTTCATTTCGGTATCTCTGTTATAAGGCTGAAGTAAATAATACATAGTCAAATAGTGCACCGAGAAAAATATGCTCATTGCAGGTATGCTAGTAAGCAATACCAGATAATTCATGTAATTATCAGTTCCCCCGCTTAAAAAGAGCAGTAATGATAAACCAATTCCTAATACTGATGCCGGTAGAAGATTGATCTTAATTATTTCTCGTAAGCGAATACTAAAAAGCTTCAGCACAAATTTAGGTTGCTTATAAAAAGAATAGGATAACAGGCTATGATCGCAATTCATAAACAAGGCCTGTGTATAATTGGGTCCACGGTTCATAGAATATACCCAAATTGTTAAGAGTGGAATGTAGTTCAATAATCCCTCGTTAATCTTTGCATGAGAATCGGGTGCAACCTGAAGCACCAGCACAGCAAGAAGTATCAGACCAATTAAAACAAAGGTAANTATTCTAGAAGGCTTCCATAATACTTTATGATGCCTTTTGACAAATAACTCATTCATGTATTCAAAGCCTTTGCGTTTGCTGGTAATACTGGTATCAGCAGATATTAGTTTTTTACTATATTCGTTCATGACTTTTCTGGTCAGATCCTTCTGGTATGCCTCAGGTTGCAGTATCTGCTTATAGTACTCCCTGTAGTAACCGAAAGTACAAATTTTTCGTAAAGATAAGGCTCCCGTTATTATAGGGATAAACATAAGATAAGCTGCTATGTTAAGGGGAATGTATGTATTAAGCAAAGGGAGGGCATATGCAACACCTAATAAAACAAAAACAATGACCCATTTTATTACCCCTGGTTTATTTTCATTTGTTGCATTTCTGGTCTTTTCATACTTAAATAAATCATATACCGCAACGGTCAGNTTCAAACCGGTTACAAACAAGGGCGTAATGAGGGATATCCATAGTGGCACTCCATAAGCCTTTCCGAAAAGAAGCCCGAATATTAAAAAACCTATTATCAGTTTAATGAGTGAATANCCATAGTTTACAAGCGCGTAGCGTTTTGCATTCATGCGCATTATAATAATTCCATAGTACTTATCTCTGGTTGGATCAAATAAAAAGGTGTTCATATAGGAACCTATTATACTTAGAAAAAATAGTATATGAACAAATATCTGCCCTGAAGAAACAATGTTTCCGCCAACTACATCAGTAATTAAGAATGTTGGTAAAAAAATCATTAAATAAAAATATAAAAACTTACCTAAAAAAGCAGAAATTATCTCAATGATTACCGAGACAATGTTTGCAAAGATTTTAAGCCCCCAAACCCCGTAAATCTTTTCAGGCAACAGCTTTTTAATGATGGGGATTTGCTTGAGAGAATAGAGAATCCCATTAACTCTGTAGGCATTCCGGAGTGAAAAGGATATTCTGAGAGTCTTATACATGAGCATCCTCCCTCAAGGCCGATAATATTTTATCCTTGAAGGCCTGACTGTTTAAATCCTGTTTATCAACTATCTCGAGAACACCATGGCTGAGAAGCACAATTACATCACACATATCCAGTGCCAGATCAAGAATATGGGTGGAAAAAATAGTGATTCTTTCAGCTTTCATTTGACGTAATACCTGCTTCATCTCTTCTGCAACAACAACATCAAGTGAAGTAAGGGGTTCGTCTAGGAGTAGGATATTAGGTTCAATTATAAGATTAATAAGCATTTGCATCTTATTCTTCATACCATGGGAATAATCCTTCATAAGCTTATCTCTGTCCTCAGTATCAATGCTTATGATGTTAAAATAGTCGTCGATTGATTTAGGATTCTTAATTGAGTCCTCATTTATATCAAGAAAAAACTTTAAGAATTCACGCCCTGTCAGGAATTCGGGAACTGTCGGAGTGGTAAGTACATAGCCGATGTCCTCAGCCTTTATTTCACGACGTTGCCCATCTGTCTTCAGAAGGAACTTACCCTTGTCGGCCGGTATGTCGCTATTAATGCAATTGAAGAATGTAGTTTTACCCGCCCCGTTCCTGCCGAGCAGACCGTAGATTTTACCTTCCTCAAAGGTAAAATTGATATCCTTCAATACTTTTTTGTCACCAAAGCTTTTTGAAAGGTTTTCGATTATAAATTTCATTATGTGCTCCTATTGAGATAATTACTATTGTTTTTATTAAGTGTATAATTTTCCTAATAAATATACCATAATCATAGAAATAAAAAAAGATAATTTAGGGCACAGTGTTAATTTTTAGATTTATTTGACTTTAGTAAAGCTCTAATGGTATAATCGTCTCAATTAAATAAAGTCCATCAAACCGTTGAAGTGGAGATAAAAATGTAATATGCGCTCAAAGAGAGTGGGGGAAGGTGGGAGCCCCATAGCAAGCAGTACATTAAATGGGCCACTGAGGGCGCAGTCAAAGGATTATCTGATAATCTGAGTATTCTGCGACGTACCAGCTGCGTGAAAGCTGAGGAATATGGTAGTATTC
>JGI24711J26586_10001289_pt1 | contig 19344 bp, 14 predicted proteins | sample BioPla3DNA1_FD_26586 | JGI IMG/M metagenome (IMG submission 26586)
GTGATCAAATAGATTATCTTGAATTTTTCCACTTCAGCCGGTGTTAATTTGCTATATATTATAGGAATAAAGAAATAGATAATAATCAGTATTAAGAATATTAGTAAGTCAATTAGAATATATAATTTGTAGATTAGGCCAAGAAAATCATTTACCTTTTTTTGATTTCCTTCAGCATTATATTTACTTATAAATCTTGAAACCGCTTCACTTATGCCAAAATCAATAAGGAACATACTAATTAGTGAAGAGGCTAGGGTATATAGGCCATAGTCATTTACTCCAATCTGCTTGACCATCCATGGAGTATATAGGAGTCCTGACAACATGCTTACACATATAGCAAGGTATGATATTATAGCCCCTTTTTTTATTTGATTAACACTACTATCATATCTAATCTTCAATTTATACCCCCTGTTTTCTTGGGATAAAAGCTGGTTAATAACCTGTTAATTCATGATAAAGCTTAATATATTCATTTAGACAATTGCTTTTATTAAAATGTTTATTGGCAAAATCAAGACATGCTTGGCTATAATGTTTTTTTGTATTCATATACACAAGATTTATCTTCCTATATAAATCTTCCATATCATTAGATTCAACTACATAACCACAGGAATCTCCTATCTGTTCAGGATTAGAAGTGGATTTTACTGCTATTACAGGTGTTCCACATGCCAGTGCTTCAATGGTTACTTTTCCACAGGCCTCTTCCATGGAAAGATTTAATAGCACATCAGCCATGGAGTAAAATCTAACCAAGTTATTTAGGTTATGAGTTTCTTTTATATGAATGATATTTTCATAAGTACTAATATTTTCATCTATGTTGCCGATTAAAATAATGACCATATTCTTTGGTAGGCCTTGGGCTAATTTAAGAAATTCAAAAAAACCCTTATCAGCCGTCCAAAAACTTGCTACTCCCAAGATAAGAAACTTACCTACTAAGTTCATTCTATCTCGTAAGTCATCTGTATAAACTGGCTGAAAGACCTCAAAATCGGCCCAGTTATATATTCTTTTTATAATTGTAGATTTTCTTAATAAGGATTGCCTTGCCTCTTTTGTAATCCAATCTGACACCCCTACTACTGCTAGCTTTCTAATTTGTCCTAGTAATTTCTTTTTATCGCCATACATCTTTTTACTTCTATCAAAAAACCAACTTGGATTATCTTTATGTATTCTTGGACAATGGTTACATTCTTTTTTCCATTTGTAACATTTATCCACCGTATAATGGCAACACTTTCCGGTATAAAACCAGCAATCATGTAGCGTTATAACTGTAGGGATATCATTTTTTATTATATACTTTAGAAGAATTTTGAAATTAATATAGTTGCCATGAAGATTATGAAGGTGTATGATATCCGGTCCTAAAAAATCAATGTATCCTAACAAACGATATGTTTCTATCACAGAAAAACATCCCTGTTTCCCTGTTATTCTTGATAAGAGGCCGTGACACATGCGATCAAATTTATTACCAATTTTGTACCCTTTTGATCTTTTCCCATCTGCATATGCAATATATCCTTTATGGCCATCTTTATGAAGGCTTTCTATAATCTCTGCACATATCCTACCCGTACTGCGGATACCACTAACTGCATTAATGTGAAGAACTTTCATTTTAACCAACACGCCTTTCTTATATACCCTAAGCCTTGNATCCTAGCCACAAAGTTAAGTATATNCTCCTTACTATAATTTGCACTTTATAATATTGTGGCTTGGTTGTCTTTTTTCTTTTGCAGGAAGTTTTCTAATATCACCGAATCTAGACCTTAGGAATCTTTTATAATGTTTTGATCCAAGAAATTTCAAACCCATAAATTCAAGCTCAGTTAATTCCCTATAAATTCTACGATTAAGGGCTTTAAAGTTTCGATTAGGATTACATACTTCATAGACATACTTAGTCTTAAAAAAATTAAATATCCTAGAACAAAGGTCAATAGAGAGATTTATTAATCTTATAGGCAAAAGTGACAATACAAAATATATGCCTAGCTTAANAAGATTATTTGTTACCTCTTGGTTTTTTTTATATATTCTATTTAATTTAAGGAACCTGGCACCATTAAATGCACCAATAAGCGATGTTTGAAGTCTTAGGGTCGGCATAAAAATATTATCTACAGGGAAAACATCAATAAATAATCCTTGATGCATCTTTATGTAAGATGTACTTTCTTGAACATAAAGAGTCCCATTCATATGTATCTTGCTATAGTTTAAGGGAAAGTGCCTAACATTCCGATTGTTTTGTAAGAAAAATTTTTTNNTTAGTTCTGTCTTACATATACTTAAAAACCTTTCATACTCTTTTCTCTCCATAATTACATCAATATCATCATCCCATGGAACAAAGCCCTTATACTTTATAGCCCCAAGTAATGTACCACCTTCTAATGAATACTTGATTTGATGTAGTCTACATATTCGATCAAACTCAATCAATATCTCTAATAATTTATTATGAACTTCTTTAATATCGTATTGGCATATTGTATATTGGCACATTGTAGCCTCACTCTTTTTTATAGGTTTTTGGATACCAATCTTCTTTAACAATATATGCTTTACTACATGGACCATTGCGATAAAATTTACGCTTTCCAGACATAAGACTTTTTGATATATCTAGCAAACGACAAGCAGCAATATCTGGACTCCATGCCTTAATCATTGTGTCATACGCATTACATCCATATATATATTGAAGCTTAGGGTCATTAATAAGCATACTAACTTTGCGATATAAATCATTAATGTTTCCGGATTTATATATAAGACCATTTTTTTTATCTTCAATAAGATAAGGTGCGCTTCCTACAGCATGACTTGTGACCACAGCACAGCCACTACACATTGCTTCATTTAAGACAGCACCCCAACCTTCTTTAAAATTACTGGTAAAGAGAAAAATATTTGCTTCTTCCATATACTTTTTAACTTTATCTGGCTCCATTGAGCCTAAGAATTTTATTTTCTTACCTAAACCCATAAATTGAACAAGAGTATGTAACTGCCTTTCATATTCACCACTACCAATAATATTCATTGTAAAGTCTATCTGATTATTCATTAACTTTCTGGCCAGGAATATTACATCCTTTATTCTCTTTCCATTTATAAGCCTTCCCACCCACAAGATCTTACAAAAGGACTGGTCTTTCATATTCATTAAGTCGTTTTTATCTACAAGGGGTACATCTGTAAAGTATCCCCACTTGTAACAAGGTTTTGTATATCCACATAGGTATAAATCATATGAAGAATAGGCACTGGCACATAAAACATGGAGATTTTGATTTTTGTATTTGACTATCCTATCCATTATCTTTTTTCGGATAGAAGGTATGTATCTGTACCATAAGCCCTTTTTTAAAAAGCGTTCTGTATATATAAAACTCAGCAAGTTTTTTCTCATCCTTAACTCAATAAGACTGGGTGGACATGAACCAAATATAACCACATCAAATGTTCTTATAATGTAATAAGCAGCATATCTTAGGTAACTATCCTCATACATTTTAATCACGTAGGGATATTTGGAAGCCATATCCTCATAACCCATTTTCAATCTTTCTAACGAGATTTTCTCAGTTGCAATAAAATAAAACTCTTCACATCTAATATAAAACTGATTACATAGGTGCAATTGATGATGGTTTAGATAATTAGAAACAAAAGCAATCTTCAAAATATACCTACCTTTCTAATATTATGGTTGCCAAAAGAACATATACATTGGATTATTCTTAATCAGCAAGATAATTAATGTGGAACAGGCAACTAGAAACACAAAAAGTCTTTCTTTCTTCTTAAAAGAATTAATAATCTCAGGGACTAATAATATAATAAACAATGAAAAATATTGGATGACACGCATAGCAGCAGGATTAACAAAGGTAAAGGGTACAAGGACTACTGCAATCAATAAACCATTAATGTAATGCTTAGCCATGGGCTTATTTATCAATATTTCATTTCGCTTCATTAAGGTAACAAGTGCTAAAGCTAGAAGAAAAATATTAAAGGTCAAGGTTCTACCACCTTGGTTAGGAAGGTATTGATCATATCCAATTACATTGCTAGCTATTCTATAAATTTGTCCTTTAAATAGAAAAACGCCCATAAAAGTACACCCATAGATTAGCAAATACCTGTTTGTAATTTCCTTATTGGCAACAAAATAAAAAGGCAAATAACATATAGCTGATAAGTGAATAGTAGAAGCTATAAGTATTAATAGTAAAAAAATCCACAGACTTCTTTTTTTAATACATTCATATCCCACAAGGACCACCATTCCTGTTGCTATAGTCTGCCTGGTTCCTGTTATTGAGAAAAAAGAATAGAACAAACAGGAATATATGATAAAACTCATTAAGGAATTACTAGAGTTTCTATATATCCATATTCCTAAAGCTCCTGTAAATATGACTGCTATAATAAATAAATAAACACGATAATTACTGGTAATTAACCTAATCAGCTTCTGAAATACTATATATCCAGGATCCTTTCCTAAGCTTCCACGGAAAAAAACATCTACTCTTTCTCTCCATAAGCTACTCCATGAAATGTTACCTACCTTTTCAAAATAATAACCATATTTTAAAGTGTCTGCACCTATTGATAAATGGCGAAGACCCGATAATAATATCCAATTAATTGAAGCTAATATGCAGAAAATCTTTTTATTCTTACAAGATCTAGCCTGTGAAAAAACCATCCCATAGATAAACAAAAGCAAAATATTTAATAAATAGATTTTCAATTAGTCTCACCTCAAATCATAATCATAGATTTTCTTCAACTAGATACTTCAAATCATTTTCTAAGTTGTTTTGAATACTTTTTATCTGATGATTTTTCTGTCCACACTCCCATGACTTCTTAGCATATTGTTTTCTAATTCCTTCTGATTTAATTAATATTTCTAATTTGTTTTTTATCTGGCTTTTCCTATAAGCAATAAGTGCTCCTTTGTTGGTTGACAAGTAATCTATGGAGGATAGTCTTCTAGCTCCAACAGCATATATAGATCTTCCACTCTTAAAATAATCTACCAGCTTTGTAGAAAATGATAGCCTTACCTTAAGACCTTCCCTTATATCAAATGATTCCACATGTATTAAGACATCTGCCTCTTGTAGGATAAAAACCAGTTGATCTGAGGAAACAAAGTCCATTATACGAACACTTTCAGGAAAATATAAACTACGCTTAATTCTATAGCTAAAAGGACTAGATGTATAAATATATAAGATAGCTTTTATTTTATCTCTATTTATTTCATCTAAAGCAGAAGCAATAAGTGCCAGGGTTTTATACCGTCCTGAACCAATATTTCCCGAGTATACTAATTTTAGAGGATGGTTATTTCCTTCATATACAGGTTGTTTAGAAAATTCAAATCCTTTATATAATATTTTACAGTTTCCTTTGAAGGCTTTATCATATTCATCCTTCTGTTTTTCTGATATTACATACATTAGAGAAGATAATTTAGCTATTGTTCTCAATTTCCTTCTCTGCAAAAGCCTATTTATCCAGAAGTAAGGTGATAGGGAAAATTGTTTTAATGTATATACATCGTCCCATGCATAAACAACTAAGGGTAGTTTAGTATAAGCTTTAAGAAAGATAATCATCTCATTTAAATAACTTCGGTCTAAAAAATGCGCAAATATAAGGTCCGGTTTAAAGTCATCTACAAATTTTTTCAGGTCATCACATATCCAGTTCTTGAAACTCCAAATCAAATCTCTTAGAAAAAAGAACATTTGAAAACGATGTGTACGCATAAAATCGTATACTTTACTTTGCTTAACAGGACCTTTTGCTGCCTTATTATTATCCGGAAATGTATAAGCACATTTATGTTTCGGATTCACTAAATTCCTAAGAATATTTTTCTCACTAATATGCAGATGGTGTTTGACAAAATCTGTATCTGGTCTTCCCCCACCACAGCATATATAGGCTATTTCTATATTATCAATACCATAAAATATATTTGTATAGGTATTACCAATATTGTTATCATTTCTCCATGGGCTGCAAGATACAACTAATATTCTCATATTCCATACNCCATCATATTTTATGATATCTTTTAACATGTTTACTTGGGTTTACTATGGTTTTCTTTAATCCACTATTAAAATCAACTCTTGAATAATTACTATAAGGCTTATCAGATAGGCTAGTACTATAGGAAACTCCACCAAAAATTTTAATTATTACTGGGAGCTTATGAAAATGACTTATTATTCTACCAATTCTTAATGAATACAAGACCCTTTTCTGGTATATATCAACGATTTCAGCTAATAAGGCAAAAGTACTTATGCCCTCCCCATCCTGTGGATGAAAAATCCCTTCTCTTCTATCTTTGATTAATTGATAAATAAATCTACTTAAATTATCAATATATAAAAAACCTTGTTTACAGTTTGTAAAAGTAACAGGAATAACTGGTGTTAATTTAACTAACTTTACAAATAAATTAATATAGTTACCAGGGCAACCATATCCGTATATGTTTGGTGGTCTTACAATAGACACCCTAAAACTTTGTGAATTTAGTTTTATTAGCTTTTTTTCGGCCTCCAATTTACTTCTGCCATAAAAGCTATTGGGCTTTATGGAAGTTTTTTCATCAATTACATTTCCTAAAGGTAATTTCTTACCCTCACCATAAACTGCCATGGTTGATAAGAATATAAATTGTTCCACATGACTGTCCTTTGCTTTTATGGCAACTTTATAAGGAAGGATTGTATTAACTTTATAGTAAGTCGACCAAGGTATTTTCTCTTTTTTCTTATGCACAATTGCTGCCACATGTATTACAGTATCATAAGACCTAAAGTCATAATCTATCCAAGCTGGATCTCTCATATCCAATTCGTCCACTATAATGTGGCCAGTCCTTTCTAACCAAGCTTTTATATTTCTTCCTATATAGCTACCACTACCTGTGATTAATACCCTCATGTTTTATTCCTTTCAATAAATGCACTCTATTTTTTAACAACTTCTTCGAAAAAACCCTAGAATCAAAATGACTTTTTGCAAATTCATAGCCTAATTCACCATACATATATCTCTTTTCTGCATTATTAATTAATTCTTCAACTCCATCAACTAGTGCATTCACATCTTTTACTCCTATGGTAATACCTGTAACATTGTCTATCATAGCATTAACTGGACCTGGTATATCTGTTACAATTACAGGTACTCCCATGGCCTCTGCTTCTACGACTGACATACCAAATCCTTCTCTATGACTAGGTAGAATAAAAATATCCATAGCAGCCATATGTTTTTCCACATCAGATACTCGATTTGTTTTTATAATATTTTTGTTTTGGTAAAACCAATCCAATAATTCAGGGTTAATTGAGTCTTCTTTTTCAATCGGTCCAATAAAAATTAATTTTAGATTATTATATCTTGATTCTAATATCTTGAATCCTTCAAAAAGCTCTACACAGCCTTTTTCTTTGCCTAAACGCCCCACAAAACCTAAGACCATAGACTCTTCCCCTATACCATATCTATCACGTATTTCTTTACGATATATATCTTTCTTTCTTATATTAAATCTAAATAAATCAACACCTTTTGCACTACCATTCCATATAACACAACTTTTCTTTTTGGAGTAGAACCATCTTTTTCTGCAATAATTCAAGTTTCCAAAACTATCAGGCTGTATCTGGCTTGATAGTAAACATATGATTCTCTCTATACACTGAAATATGAATCTTTTAAGGCCTCTCATGGTCACATAAACCATACCCCATTGGCAATATAAACGTATAGGAACCCTAGCTAAATATGATGCAATTGCTGTATATAAACTAGCATTTGGTGTGGAATATTGAACCATATGATATTTCCCTTTTTTAAGTACTTTATATAAAAGATATGTGGCTTTTATAGACTTAAATAAATTCACTCCCCTAGGCATTGGTATATTAATAGGCTTAACATAGGGATATTCCTCTTTTAGTTGTCTTTCATAATTGGATGTCATATTACATATCACTGTTAGGTCAAAGTTATTGGCATTATATAAGGGTAAAAAGGGTTTAATCCAATTATCAATAGAGCTTGACATTGTAGTGACTATACAATAACGATATGGCTTATTTACTTTTGTACTAAGCCCAGAATACTTTTCCATATAATTTTTTATATTGTTAGTAATAAGGTCATATAAGCGATTTCTAGTATTGTCAGAAAGATAAGAATTATGTGGAGTGATTATTACATTTTCCAAATCCCATAATGGACTCTGGCTACTTAAGGGCTCTTCTTCAAAAACATCAAGGCCTGCCCCTAGTATTTTTTTATCTTCTAAAGCTCTAGTCATTGCACTCTCGTCAATTAAAGCCCCTCTTGACACATTAATTAGAATACAATTTCTATTAAGCTTAGCTAGCCTAACCTTGTTTAAGAAGTGATAGTTTTTCTTTGTAAGACCTAGTGCTAATATAAGAATATCAGCCCTATTTATAACCTTGTCTATATCTTCATATAGATAGAACTCGTCGGCCAAATTAGTTTCAATAATACATAGGTCTATTCCTATGATATATACATCAAATGGGCGTAATCTTTTTGCAATCTCCCTGCCCACATTTCCAAATCCAACTATTATGGCTGTTTTATCTCTTAATTCAAGAAGGTCATCTTGCTTTATCCAATTGTGACTAGATTGAAGTTGATTAAAGATTCTACTTTTCTTATATAATTGCAGAATCATTAACATAGCCCATTCTGCCATTGGAATACTATATACACCCTTAGCATTTTTTACTTGGATATTTGATGATTTTATATAGTCCATGGGTATTCTGTCAAAACCTGCACTGGTTAGCTGAATAAATTTAAGTTGTTTAAAATTCTCTATGGGATTGTATAAGAAGAGCGAATTACAGACTACAATATCTACCTCGGATACATCCCTGGTGATTTTATTTCTCTCATCTTTTATATAGATTACTTCCCCGACTATCTCTTCTAATTCCTTTATTTGTTCACTTGTATATGAAAAAGCTCCAGTTAGCAATAGCTTCATATTATTTCCCTACCTTTTTTATGTTTTCTTCAATTTCATATACTTTTTTCTTTAATATCCTTTGACTCTTTAGAAAATACAAATAATCCTTCTTAGATAAATATTCTTCAAATCTCCGAATCTCTTGAACCCCTTCTTTAAAAACTTTTTCTATAGTTTGATAATCTTCTATTTTACTGGCATTGCAAAAGCTTCTAGATAAAATAACCATACTCGATCCTAGTCGATAAAATTCTCGTATTATATACTCTGCCGGTAGGACACCATTTTTTAGTCTGGCAATTCCACCAAATCCATATGGGATTTTTTTTGCTTTGAATTTATTACATAAGCTTTCAACAGTACCATCTGCCAGCAATGAAAACATGAATTTTCGTTTGTAACCAATATGGAGGTCATTTAATCCTATATATACATAATCAATTCCAGGGACACTTATTATAGAGTCTATATTCTCTACTGCCTCAGGAGTTTCTACAAGCAAGCATGTTTTTATATCACCATCAGTATAAGCAATAAATTGTTCTACTTCTTTTTTTGTTTTAAAGAATGGCAGCATAATAATATCAGCCCCAGCTTGAATCACTCTTCTAATCTCCTCTTTTGAGCCATGATATATGGGGTTGATTCGTACAATAATCTTTGCTTTACTTATCTTATCTTTTATATCCTTTATATCTTCTAGCTTATGATGAGAAATCACAGTATCAAGGTGGCCTTGACGCTCTTTTTTTCCTATTACTTCAAGATCTATAAATATCCAATCAACTCCACTATCTTCAGCTATTTTAGCTATATTCTTATCATTGCTTATGTACATAAGCTTAAGGGGCCTAGTCTTCCTATCCTTTGCTGCAGTTTCAGCAACATTCAAATTTCTACTCATAGACAAGACTTTATAGATTGTAATAAATACTATCTTTAAATCTTGAATAAATGAAAATTTATCTACATATTCTATATCATATTCTATTCGCCTGTCCCATTCTAAGCCTTTTCTTCCGCGTATCTGAGCTAGACCAGTAATGCCTGGAACCACCATAAATCGTTTTTTTTCCGGTATGGTATATTCAGAAAAAGGCCAGGGATGGTAAGTAAGGGGAGGTCTAGGCCCTATAAATGACATCTCACCTTTAAGGATATTTATTAATTGAGGAAACTCATCAATACTGCTTGCCCTTAATATTCTGCCAATTCTATTTACTCTTGTATCACCTTTTAATTCATATACTCCTTCTTTTTCTGCACCCAAATACATGGTGCGAAATTTATACATGGTAAATTCTTTCCCATGTAATCCCAGACGCAACTGTTTGTAAAATATAGGGCCTTTTGACTCTAGCTTAATTAGTATTGCAACTATGATAAAGAGTGGAAGTAGAATGATAAGGCCAAGAATAGAACATATAATATCAAGATGTCTCTTTACTACTTTATATTCCAAAATCAAAGAACACCTCTCATAGTTTCTTAAGTTTAATATATGAAAGGAATAGAATTTGGTGATTTTTTAGCAAGAGCCCTATAATTAACTTTTTATAAATGTTGGAACGGCCATTATTAGGGCTTCTTTAATTAGAGATTTGTCTTTTGTCTCCAATGCCTTTCTTAAATTCTCTAATATTGTTTCAATTTCATCTTGTGAAATTGTATAATGTTTTTCAATAAAAATTTTCGCATTCTCCGTTTCAGATAGATCATCATTATGCATTAGCAATTCTTCATATAATTTTTCACCAGGCCTTATACCAATTTCTTTGATTGGAATTTCAGTATATGGGATGTGTCCCATTAGCCGTATTAAATTTTCTGCTAATTTTAATATATTGACTGGTTGGCCCATATCTAGGACATAAGTTTCTGATTGAGATTTCATAGAACAAGCCCTTAAAACCAACTGTGAAGCCTCAGAAATAGTCATAAAATACCTATATGCCCTTTTATCAGTAATAGTAACTGGACCACCTTGTTCAATTTGCTGCCTAAAAAGTGGAATAACAGAACCATTTGAACCTAATACATTACCAAACCGTACTGTAACATAATCCGTAGAACTTATTCCCTTCATACTTTGTACAATCATTTCACATACTCTTTTACTTGCCCCCATCATACTAGTTGGATTAACTGCCTTATCAGTAGATATAAGTACAAATTTCTTGGCATTATATTTATGAGCTGCATGTACAGTATTATAAGTTCCAAAGATATTATTTTTTATTGCTTCATCTGTACAATCCTCCATAAATGGAACATGTTTATGTGCTGCAGCATGAAATATTATATCTGGTCTATAGCGTTCAAATAATAAGTCTATCTTATCTTTATCCTGAACAGAAGCAATCTCAACTGTAAGCTTTAAAGAATCCTTATACTTGCTGATTAATTCTTGCTGGATACTAAAGGCATTATTCTCATAATTATCGATAATGATTAAATGCTTTGGACCTGACTTAGCAATTTGACGACATAATTCTGAACCTATAGATCCCCCTCCACCTGTAACCATAATGGTCTTTTTGTTTAAATATGAATTGATTTCTGTTTCATCAAAAGAAATTGACTTTCTTCCTATAAGTTCATCCACTTTAAAATCCCGTATAGAAGATAATAAGTTATGGCCATTTTGTAAGATAGAAATTAGGTCTGGGAGTATCTTNACTTTAATATTTGACTTAGTAACCTTCTCTAATATTTCTTTTTTTCTTTCTTCTATAAGTGATGGGATTGCCACTATAACCTCACTTACAGGAATTTCTTTTACAATATCGTTAAAACGGTCTATTGGACCATATACCATTAGACCCCGTATCTTTTTACCAATCTTATTAATATCATCATCTATAAAACAACAAGCAGAATAATTGGTTTTTGCATTATAGATTATTTCATTTAACAAAAGAACACCTGCACTGCCTGCCCCAATAATCGCTAATGGCATTTTATTTCTTGACTTATTTAAGATATATCTACGATATCTCCTATATAAAAAACGAAGTAAAAGCATTAGTAAAATTGAAACTGAACAAGATGATATAGTAAATATCAAGGTCGTATTTATTGTAAACAAAAAATAATTTACTGGATAATAGAGAGAAAAACCCAATATTACTCCAAGCATTAATTTTATATATTCATTGTACTCAGCATATTTCCAGATACTATTATAACTTTTTAGTAAAAACTGCGAGATTGTAATGAATAGTAATATAATGGATATATGCTTTAGAAACATAAGAAAATCAGATTTAACAAATTGGACTAGCCTACCATAAGGTATCCAGTAATACAATATATAGCAAGTTATAAAAACAATAAAAATATCTATAATAAAAAGTAGTTTTGCCTTGAATTTATTTAATTTCATTTATAATTCACTTCCTTTAACATAATCCTAGCTGCATCATTTCTTAACCTTATTCCCTTGCTAATAGATTCTGCATTATTTTTTAATTGGGCACTATAAGAAATCCCTATCTCATTTTCAATAATAACAAAGGCATCCTTTAGGTTAGGAGGCCTCTTAATTATGTTGTGACAGTCACTTCCTATTACATCAATAAATCCTTTTTTTATATAATTAAGTGCTGTTTTTCTATGCTTCTTATGGATAATTGTATTTGCATTTACTTGCATAACACAAGCTAAGTTCATTAATCGCTTTATGTTGTTTTTATTNTTCCAAAGGAAATTNTACCTTTCTATATGAGCGATAATTGGAATGATATTAAACAAATTTATCAAATTTTCTATAGGTTCAAGATCTAAATTTTTCCTATCATCTTTATAAGGCAATTCTAGTAAGAGGTATCTTGTATTATTGATGCATATTTGATCTAGATCAGAATATTGAAAAAGTATATAACTATACAATGTCTCACTGCCAGATATCAGTGGAATCTTTGAATTCTTCATAGCCAGAATTGCTTCTTCTCTTTTAAGAAGAAAATCTTCCATGGATTGTTTTGTAGAATCAAAATGAGGGGTACAGATAGCCATTTGTACACCTTGTTGTTCCATACATTCCGTCATCTTTATTGCTTCTAAGTTATCCTTTGCACCATCATCAATATAAGGCAATACATGAGTATGAATATCAATCATCCAAACCACCATAATATGAATAATAATTTGATATCTTTTTTTGATTTATTGAAGCATTATTAAGTATAAATCCAAGTATATTTCCCTGTGCTAGTTTAAATTTATCTAAGGCACTAGCTAAATTGGGGTGTGAAGTTATTCCTTCTCTGACAACCATGAGTAAACCATCAGAATGCTTTACTAAGCCTAAAGAATCTGACAAGACATTAACCGGTGGTGTGTCAAATATGATATAATCATATTCCTTTTCAACTATGTTCAATAGATTTTCCATCTGATTGCTCGATAAGAGTTCCGTTGGGTTTGGACATATACTACCTAATGTAATAATATCTAAGCCTTGGTAAGGGGTCTGTCTTATTACATCCTCAAACTTAACCATTCCAGATAAAGCATCACTTAATCCCGGTTTATATTTTATATTAAAGAAACTGTGGATTTTTCCTTTTCTTAGATCACAATCTATAATCAAAACTTTTGATCCTGTTTTTGATATAGTGATTCCTAGGTTTATGCTTGTAGTGCTTTTTCCATCACTAGGTAATGGACTGCTAACGATTATTTTTTTACAGCCTTCTTTTATTAATGTAAAACGCAGATTTGCTCTAAGAGATTTGAAAGATTCAGTAAATATAAATTTTAAATTCTCATTATTATCATCATCAGTTTTTGTGCCTTTTTTGCTTATGCTGGCTTTTTTTGTCCTATTAATATTGGGTATTTCTCCAAGTACAGGAATTTGATAGTTTTCAATTAAGTCCTCCTTGCTCTTAATATTAACATCAAGAATTTCTACTAAAAAGATAATAACAAATGAAAAAACTAGGCCAAACATCCCTCCTATGGCAGTCCTTTTTAATACATTTGGTCCAGATGGGCCTTTAGGAGCTTTTACAGGATCAACAAGGCTTATCTTTGCAGAAGGTTTAATGCTTTTAATTAATTGTGGAGCAATTCTTTCCATACTTTCTGCTAGAATATAAGAATCATCTGCACTATGACAAGTTACGCTTATCTGAAATATTTCTGTATTATTAATATTTTTTACTGAAGTCATATTCTTTAACTGACCTAAAGAATAGTCAAGCTTAGTATCCTCTTGTATCCTTTCATAAAAAACGTTGGTATTTAGAAAATTAATATATGTTGTTACAACCTTCTGTGCGTAATTAAGTTCATTTAAATTGACAGTAGATTCTATATCATCAGCTAATACATATAGTTGGACAGAGGCTGTATAAGAAGGGCTTAATATGAATTTACTATATATAAAGGATATGAACATACCAACAAAAAGGCCAATAACAATCCATACTATCCTCTTTATTGTTAAAGTAATAATCTCTTTTACTGTAAACTCCATCCCTAATCCCCCATATCTCGTTTATCCACATTCCATGTTTATAGTTATAATATGTCGATATAAGAAAAAAGTTCTAATGTAGCAGAATCAAAATAATATATTTGTCTGGTACTGGCCTATAATCAACACAAGCGGCTAAGCCGGTAATGCCTATTTGTAATACAATAATAGGATAGGAGGCAAACTAATTATAATTTGCCTCCTATCCTATTTAAAATCTAAGATTTATATAAACTATCTCCTAAGTAAAAATATATTCAGTTACAATTTTATCTCTTTTACTAACAATATCATTATAATACTCATAGAAGGAAAGACCCAGAAAGCTTCCTGTAATGTTATAAACTTTATCATAGCCCATATTCTGAAGTACTAAAGCCGCATTATAACTACGTTGACCGGTTTTACAGTGTAAATATACAGGCCTATCTTTTGGAATCTCATCAATTCTATCCCTAAGCTCACTTAATGGAATATTGATTGCATCTTTTATATGTCCATATTTAAACTCATACTTTTCCCTTACATCTATTATAATATTATTATTTTCAACAAGCTCTCTTACCTTGTCAACATTTACTTGCTTAAAATCACCATTTAATAGATTAGACCCTATATAACCTGCGTAATTTACTATATCCTTTGCAGTTGTGAAAGGAGGTGCATAGGAAAATTCCAAATCTTTCAAATCCTCTACAGAACCACCGAACTTGATAACAGTAGCAATAACATCAATACGTTTTGTAACATTGCCTTTACCAATTGCCTGGGCTCCCAAAATCCTACCTGTAGGCACTTCAAACAATAATTTGAAATGCATGGGTGAAGCATCTGGCATAATTCCTACCTTATCAGATAAAATCAGATGGACTATATCATATTTTATATTCATATCCAGATACTTAATTAGGGATTCATTTAATCCTGTTGATGCTCCATTATAATCAAATACCTTAATTGACGACGAACCTATATAACCTCTATTAATGGTGGTTTTATTATTAATATGATCAGCCACTGCCCTTGCTTGCTTCAATGCAGGACCTGCTAATGATAATTTGGTCATGGTTTGGGTTAAGGCATTATAAACCTCAATAGCATCACCAATAGCATAGATATCAGGGTCATTTGTAAGATAGTTTTTATCTACCTTTATTGCTCCTGTCTCTCCTATCTCTAGGCCAGACTCCTTTGCTAGAGATGTTTCAGGGAATACACCAATTGCCATTACAACAGCCTTGGCATCCAGAATTTTACCAGAGGCTAAAACAACCTTATCATCTTCAAAACTCTCAACTTTATCTCCCAGAATCAAGTCAATCCCATGGTCCAAAAGTTCTTTATGAAAAATCTGTACCATATCGTAATCAAAGGGCCTTAGTATCTGATTAGTTGCCTCAACAAGTGATACATTGTAGCCTCCCATCCTTAAGTTTTCAGCAACTTCAACTCCAATGTAGCCACCACCTATTACTGTTACGTCCTTGGTCTCTATATTATTAATAAACTTATTCAGCTTATCAATATCAACAACATTCCTAACAGTGAATATATTCACCTTATCTAGACCAGGCAACTTAGGTACTATGGGGCTAGCTCCTGGTGATAAGATTAACTTATCATAGCTTTCAGTATACTCTTCTCCTGTATCAACTTTTCTTACTGTAACACTTTTATTCTCTCTATTAATTGCAATTACTTCACTATTAATCCTTGCATCTATATTATATTGCTTCAAGAACAGCTTGGGATTCATTAATACCAAGTCATCAGGATCTTTTATAATACCACTTAAGTGATAGGGAAGGGAACAGTTAGAAAATGAAACGTGAGGTCCTCTTTCGAACATAATAATCTGATCAGCCTCATTATTTCTTCTAAGTCTGGCGGNCGCAGATGCTCCACCTGCTACTCCTCCAACAATTAATATTTTTCTTCCCATGAAATATTCCTCCTTATTCTCCTGTTTATTTCTNTTCCTTCTTAAACAATTATATTCTTATTATAAGAACTATCCATCCATTATCAGTAATCATGTCACAAACCCATGAAAGAAAATCTTATTTTATTAGTTCAATTCCAGTCTCATCGGGTTTCATATGTCCATTAACTTTTAGATCTTCTTTAAGTCCATTTATGATTTCTTCAAGTAATTCATGGTCTATAAGATAGGAATATCTATTCTCTGTCCTATCAATCTTTATTATCTTTGACTGTAATAAATTGTTTATATGATAGGATATGGTTGCACTAGACACGCCTAATGCCTGGGCTATTTCTTTNGTCGATGTCTCTCCAGATGCTATTAGCTTTATAACCTGGTACCTAGTCTTGTCCCCTAAATTTTTGAANACCTGGACCCTNTCATTAATTTTATTTTCACTCATCTCCTTCATTCTCTTGAAGGCTTCTTCCATCCTCAAGCCCCAGGCAATATAATTGTATGGACCTAGGCCTGATATATATATGGCAAATTGTANCGTTGCAGAAATGAAAATACTATTTTCCTCATTATCCATGATCTTTGAATCCAGTATAGAGTAAGTTTTTTCTTCTAATCCTTTTGTCCCATTCTCATTTAGAAACTTAACCAGATCTTGTCCATACCTATTTACTTCCTCTTCATATAAGCCATAAAGTTCAGTGAATATTGGTAAGATTCTATACATGAACTCGACATACATTTTCATATATTTGACAGGCTCTTCTATATATAAAAATAAGGTCCATTTGGACGAGGCCTCTATAGGTAAGTTCTTTATAAGAGCGATTAGGTCAGTCCTATCTAAGCTAATGGCTTCTGCCCTAGTCATAAGCTCCTCTGAATATTCTAGATTGTTATCTGAAGCAGATAAAATTGAGTAGGCTATGCTTTTGCTTATATCCTTGTCATTTAATCCCAGAAGCATATCCAAATANTCTTTTTCACATTTATAGCCTATTATTCTATTGGCATTTGAAATCAAACCTATGAAATCATATTCTCCCATAATATTATCCATATAAAAGAGTTCAATTTCCTTTATATATGGCTTTAACTTTGCATCAGCCTTATTTAGAAAATCTAAATAGTCCACATAAGAGGGGACTAAACGATCATCATGTTCCTTAATTTTCTCATAATGGTCCTTGGCATAAATCATGGTTGGAAATTGTAAAAAATCAAATATTCTACTTTCAATTGGATAAAANTTGAATCTCATCTCTTATATCTCCTGAATTAATTAATCATAGGCTTAAGCTCAACCTCTAAGTCAATATCATCATAACTTAATAAAGCTTTTTTATATAGTGAAGTAGCTATAAATAATATAATTCCACTAAATATTACTACTAGACCTGGACTTATTATATCATATAAAAAGCCAAAAATCATTTGACCTACAGGAATAAATACAGTAACTGCAAGATTATATACTGTTGAGGTCCTTCCCATCAAGTCTAAGGGNACAACTTGATTAAATATGGTGCCTAAGGCTATGTTGGACACAGTAACTACTAATCCTACCATAAAGGATGTTATTAAAATNCCAAGATAAGATACCACATTGCTATCAAAGGTTTTTAAAATAATGCTAGAAGTAAATATTGACATAAGCAATACTAATAAGGCAGTAATAATAAAGCATGAGTAGGTAAGTCTACCTATCCTTATCTTCTTAATTATAACTCCACACAATAATGGTGCTAGTAACATAGATGAAGATAAGACCATTTGAAAAAATCCAAACTGCATATCATCNACTTTTAAAACTTCCTTTAATATATAAATTAGACCTATTCCAAAAAGTGGTACCGCCGAGAAATTAATTATTGTTCCTAAACCAATCATAGTTGAGATTAGCCTATTACTTTTTATTATTTTTACACCCTCCATTGTCCTTTTACCATATGATAGTATGGTATTCATCTAATGTCAATATTAAAATTAGATAATTATCTAATTTTAATAGGTGTNTAAGANNAATATCAAAAATATCTCTTGCTAAAAGTTTAGTCAAGAGATATTTTTTATTACAAGAGTTCAATTATTCGATTAATATATCCTACTATCTAAGTTCTAAGGGTTTTTACTTTTTTTGAATAAAAGCATCCTTAAAACCAGCTTCCTTAGCTTTTTTTAGCTGATTTTGTGCATTTTCAAGCTTACTATATGCCCCAATTTGTACACGGTATATCTCCTCCTTAGGTTTTGCAATGTAGGTTTTACCCTCCATTTCACAAAATCCCTTGCATATTTCCTCTGCACATTCTTGCCAAAAATCCGCATTTCCCATAAGGTTTGTAGCCTCATGAAGATTGGTCATAAAGGCCAGTTCCACAAGTATACTTGCTTTTGTCCCTAGTGAAACACAATTACACATAGCTAACCCAGCTGTCTTAACTCCTCTATTCTTTTGCTTTGTACCCTTAGATAAGTTCTTTTGAATATAGTCTGCAAGTTTTTTTGAATTACCTACTCTTGATGGGTTGGAATGTATATAGGTACCAACGCCCTCAGCCGAATTAAATGTAGCACCATCCCCATAGGCATTAAAATGCACAGATACAGAATACTTACAAGCAGCCTTTTTTATAGTTGCTTGTCTTGTTGCTAAGGGTATATCTTTATCATTGTGGGCATTTGCATCATCCCATCCCGTTTTTATTACAGCAAATCCATTTCTAATCAACTCTTCTTCAAGTCTTACGCATACACCAACACTAGCAATATGCTCTTTTATTGAAGACCCCTTTTTAACATCAATCTTTCCAT
>JGI24711J26586_10001294_pt1 | contig 19318 bp, 15 predicted proteins | sample BioPla3DNA1_FD_26586 | JGI IMG/M metagenome (IMG submission 26586)
TAAGTTCNTTATATTTTGGGCATTTTCTTAAAGTTGTTTACTACTAGCCCAGAAAAAATAGGGGTTGTGGATAAAAGTACGGAAACTCAAGTTCCAATGCTTTCATACTTGATTTTACATTCATTAGCTTTAATAATTGGTAAGCCTGCCTATAATAATATTTGCAGGCTTCTTTTTTTCTGTTTTTCTTTCTTTTATATATGTCTTTTGCATAATATGTTTTCCTAATACATTTCCTCTTTCGCACCTTAATTCAAATAGTATTCCTTTTTCACAAAATTCCAATGCTTTTTCAAATTGATTATTTTCTTCATATTGTAATGATAGATTTTCGTATAGAAGACCTACGCTAGCATAGTGGTATTTTACATCAACTTTACTATTTTCAAATCCTTTTAATACTTGTTCTAATAAACAGACTGCCTGCTCTTTTTTATTTAATTTATTATACATTCTTGCAATATAATTAATAATTGTTGTTTCATATTTATTTAGTACTATTTTTTCCAAATCCTCTATTTTACAATTTTTTCTAGTTATCCAAAAAGCTTCCTGACATCTTTTTATTGTCTCTGCCTCAGTAATTTTTCCTTTTTTTTCATCAAAAATAGCATCCATATATACTATATACTGTTTATTCTCATTATATTTGATAGGCAACCTTTCTTTTAATTTGTTATATAATTGTTCCGCTTTTACATATCTTTTATAATGCATTTCCCTTGAAATATCCCGTTCCAACTCCAATAATTCAAACTCTTCTGCTACTAATCTTGTACCACATATCTCTCTATCTATATTCATATACTCCTTCAGTTTTTGAAAAGTTCCTTTCTTTGGGCTATACTTTCCTGTTTCAATTCTGGATATTGTTTTTTGATCCATATTTAGTTCATCTGCAACTTTTTCTTGAGACTTTTTCAATAACTTACGTTCTTGACTTATCACCTCTGCCATCAGATATATCTCATTCTGATGATAGTTTTTCCAGATATTTACTTTTTTTTCTCATATTTCTTTCCATATTTTTCATATACCCATTTCAAAGCATCCCTTTGTTTTTTCCATTCCTGATATTTTTCTTCGTTTATATCTTTATAACATAACAGTAATAATTCCAAAAATTGTGGTAAATTTAGCAATAAACCATTTTCTGTAAGAATATCTATCGTATGGATTCCTATACTTGCTGCTTCTATCTTTCTTCCTCTTTTCATAAATTCCTTCATAAACATCCACGCAGCTTTTCCATATATATTTGCAAGTACTTCCTCATCACTAAAATTATATCGAATATAATTCAATATTTTTTCCCGGTAATTGAGAATTTCTATCTTTCCCTGCTTATTTTTTTCATTCATCCACATTAGAAGTAATATCATTTCTTCTTCACCTAATAAAAATTCATCTAGGTTTTCTATCTTAAACTCTGGAACAGTAAAGTTAATTGCATTTTCTAAATAACCAATACTTTTTAAAGTATTATGATAACATTCTTCCTCTAATACAGATTTTATTTTATAAATGTACTGTTTATGTAATGGCTGATCTGCTACTTTTATTTTTTCATAATATATAATTCCTCTCTCGGCTTTTACATACTCTCCCTCTTCTAAATATTTTTCTATTACTTCTCTTAGATAATAAATTTTATAAGCCTGTTCATCTGGTAATAATTCCATTTTATTTACAGATTTTCCTAATCTCTGTAAAATTCTTTCCATTACAAAAAAATCTGGAAATCTTTCTCCACGTTCTAATCTCTTTATACAGGTACCTGAACAAACTCCAAGACATAATTTTTCTAAATCAATATTTTTCTTTCTTCTTAAATAGTTTAATAATTTTCCAACTTCCTCTTTTGTCATACACAACCAGCTCTTTTCGCATATTCTAATTTTTAATATATCATACTTTTTATTATATTAACATGACATTTATGGAACATTTTTGATTGCTTTTTCACACAAAAACAAACCGCACTGTGCTTTATCCACAATGCGGTTTGTTTTTCCACTTTATTTTATTTGTAACTCTATTCTTCTTCCTCAGAATCCCCTTCTGCCCTTTCTAATAATTCCTGCATCAGTTCATCATCTGTTTCTGTTACCTGACCGGAAGCTCTTTTTGCTGCCTCGGCTGCAGCCGCTGCACTCATTTTTTCTTCTTCCTCAGTAACTAATTCTGACTCATCTGTTTCTTCCATAAGAGATTTGTCTTCTCGTACTTTTGCAATACTTGCAACCGTAACGTCATCAGAAAGGTTCATCAGTTTAACTCCAGAGGTTACACGTCCCAGAACGGAAATTCCCTCTACCTTCATACGGATAATGATTCCTTCTGTGGTAATCATCATAATTTCATTATCCATATTCACTGCCTTTACTCCGATGATATTTCCAGTCTTTTCGGTAATCTTATAACACTTCACACCCTTACCGCCACGGTTTTGTGGGCTGAATTCTTCCATCTTTGTAAGTTTTCCAAGACCTTTTTCAGAAGCAATCAACAAATATTCGCCCTGAGTATTCAACTGCATTCCAACTACTTCATCTTCATCTGCAAGATTCATACCTATAACACCCATAGAGGTTCTTCCGGTACTTCTTACATCTGTTTCGTGGAAACGGATACACTGACCATACTTGGTAACCAATACAATATCCTTGGTATTATCGGTAAACTTAACTTCAATAAGTTCATCATCCTCACGAAGGTTAATAGCAGCAAGACCTTTCTTTCTTACATTTGCATAATCCGTTACCGGTGTTTTCTTTACAATACCGTTCTTTGTTGCCATAAACAGGTAGTGGTCTTCTTTATATTCTTTTAACGGAATTACTGCCGTAATTTTCTCTCCCGGCTGAAGCTGAATTAAGTTAATAATTGCAGTACCTCTTGCGGTTCTGCTTGCTTCCGGTATTTCATATGCTTTCATACGATATACTTTTCCGGTATTGGTAAAGAACATCAGATAATGATGTGTGGTTGTCATCAAAAGTTCTTCAATGTAATCATCATCAATGGTTTCCATTCCCTTGATTCCCTTACCACCACGGTTCTGGCTGTGGAAGTTATCAATACTCATACGTTTGATATATCCAAGCTTTGTCATAGCAATAACCGTATTGCTTCTTGGAATTAAATCTTCCATGGAAATATCATATTCGTCAAATCCAATGGAAGTTCTTCTATCATCTCCGTATTTTTCTGCAATTATCATAATCTCTTCTTTGATTACGCCAAGAAGTTTCTTTTCATCTGCAAGAATTGCCTTTAATTCTTCGATTCTTGCCATTAACTCTTTGTACTCTGCCTCTAACTTACCACGTTCCAAACCGGTAAGTGTTCTAAGACGCATATCTACAATTGCCTGCGCCTGCGCATCAGATAATGCAAATCGCTCCATCAAACGTGATTTTGCTAACTGCACATTTTCACTGCTGCGGATAATGCTGATAACTTCGTCGATATTATCAAGAGCAATTAATAATCCCTGCAAAATATGAGCACGTTCTTCTGCTTTGTTCAACTCATATTTTGTTCTTCTGGTAACAACTTCTTCCTGATGTTTCAGGTAATATCCAAGCATTTCATTTAAGTTCATGACTCTTGGTTGATTGTCTACCAGTGCCAACATAATAACACCAAAGGTATCCTGTAATTGTGTATGCTTGTAAAGCTGATTCAATACAACATTTGGATTTACATCACGACGCAATTCAATACAAATACGCATACCTTCACGGCTGGATTCATCCCGAAGATCTGTAATTCCATCGTTTTTTTTATCTCTTACCATTTCAGCAATTTTTTCAATTAATCTTGCCTTATTTACCATGTACGGAAGTTCTGTAACTACAATACGATTCTTTCCGTTTTGCATTGGTTCAATATCGGTAATTGCACGAACCTTTACCTTACCTCTACCGGTACGATATGCCTGATCAATTCCGGCAGTTCCTAAAATCATACCTCCGGTTGGGAAATCTGGTCCTTTTACAATTTTTAGGATTTCTTCAATATCAGTTTCTCTATCTTCTTCAATTCGATTGTCAATAATTTTTACTACTGCACCGATAACTTCGCGTAAGTTATGCGGTGGAATATTGGTTGCCATACCTACGGCAATACCGGTAGTTCCGTTTACCAAAAGGTTTGGGTAACGGGATGGAAGTACCACTGGCTCTTTTTCTGTTTCATCAAAGTTTGGTGTAAAGTCAACGGTATCTTTATTGATATCAGCTAACATTTCCATGGAAATCTTACTTAAACGAGCTTCTGTATAACGCATCGCAGCAGCTCCGTCACCATCTACGGAACCAAAATTTCCATGACCGTCTACTAACATATATCTGGTAGACCATTCCTGTGCCATATTTACTAAGGCACCATAAATAGAACTATCACCATGAGGGTGATATTTACCCATGGTATCACCAACGATACGGGCACACTTACGATGTGGCTTGTCCGGTCCGTTGTTCAACTCTATCATTGCATAGAGAATTCTACGCTGTACTGGTTTTAAACCATCTCTTACATCTGGTAATGCACGAGATGCAATAACACTCATGGCATAATCTATATAAGATTTTTCCATTGTTTTTTTCAAATCAACGTCATCAATCTTATCGAATATTCTGTCATCCATTTATTATATCCTCCTGTGACTGATGTCTAGTAATTCAATCCTAGATATCAAGATTCTGTACATATTTTGCATTTGTTTCGATAAATTCACGTCTTGGTTCTACTTTATCTCCCATCAGGGTAGTAAAGGTCAAATCAATTTCGGAAGAAGTTTCTTCATCTATGGTGACTCTCTCTAAAACTCTGGTTTCCGGATCCATGGTAGTTTCCCACAACTGTTCCGGGTCCATCTCACCAAGACCTTTGTAACGCTGAATCTTGTTATTTCCATCACGGCCAATTTCCGTTAAAATTTTATTTAACTCAATTTCGTCATATGCATACCACACTTTTTTATTTTTTTCAATCTTGAATAGTGGTGGCTTTGCCAAATATACATGTCCCTGGCGAATTAACTCCGGCATAAAACGATATAAGAAAGTAAGCATTAGGGTACTAATATGTGCACCATCCACATCGGCATCGGTCATAATAATAATTTTATGATATCTTAATTTTGAAATATCAAAATCATCATGAATTCCGGTACCAAATGCTGTAATCATTGCTTTGATTTCAGCATTTCCATAAATTTTATCTAATCTTGCTTTTTCTACATTCAAAATTTTACCACGCAATGGAAGAATTGCCTGTGTTGCACGACTTCTTGCAGTCTTTGCAGAACCACCCGCAGAATCTCCTTCGACGATAAAAATCTCACAATTCTTAGGGTCCTTATCAGAACAATCTGCTAACTTACCTGGAAGTGACATTCCTTCTAATGCAGTTTTTCTTCTGGTTAAATCCCTTGCTTTTCTTGCTGCTTCTCTAGCTCGCTGTGCAAGTAATGACTTTTCACAAATAGATTTTGCTACTACCGGATTCTGTTCCAAGAAGTAGGTAAGCTGCTCACTTACTACACTATCAACAGCTCCTCGCGCTTCACTATTTCCCAATTTTTGTTTCGTCTGTCCTTCAAACTGTGGCTCAGAAATTTTTACACTAATAATTGCAGTCAATCCTTCACGGATATCGTCTCCGGAAAGTGCTGTTTCATTTTCTTTTAAAATCTTATTTGACTTAGCATATTCATTAAATGTTTTTGTTAATGCATTACGGAATCCTGCTAAATGTGTACCACCTTCCGGTGTCGTAATATTATTTACAAAACTGTAAGTAGAATCACCATAAGAGTCATTATGCTGCATTGCTACTTCTACATATACTCCGTTTTTTTCACCTTCACAATAAATAACATCCGGGTAAAGAGCTTCTTTACTGCGGTTTAAATAAGTGACAAATTCTTTAATTCCGCCTTCGTAATGGAATTCTTCTTCCTGCTCCATTCCACTTCTTTCGTCAACCAGACGAATTTTTAATCCTTTTGTCAGAAATGCCATCTCTCTTAAACGCTGTTTTAATGTATCATAATCATATACTGTTTCTTCAAAGATACTTCCATCCGGTGAAAAAGTTACCTGAGTTCCACTTTTTTCTGGATCACATTCACCAACCACCTTTAAAGGATACATGGTATTTCCTCTTTCGTAACGCTGCTGATATACTTTTCCTTCATGGAAAATTTGAACTTCCAACCAATTTGATAATGCATTTACGACAGATGCACCTACACCGTGAAGTCCTCCTGATACCTTGTATCCTCCACCGCCGAATTTTCCTCCTGCGTGTAATACAGTAAATACAACTTCTACAGCCGGGAGTCCTGCCTTGTGATTAATTCCTACCGGAATACCACGACCATCATCAATAACTGTAATCGAATTATCTTCATGAATTTGAACTTCTATGGTATCACAATAACCAGCTAATGCTTCATCTACTGCATTATCTACAATTTCGTATACCAAATGATGCAATCCACGCACAGATGTACTTCCAATATACATACCAGGTCTTTTGCGCACTGCTTCCAGACCTTCCAGAATCTGTATCTGATCCGCTCCGTACTCCGCATTTGTATTTGTATCTGTACTCATATTTCCTCCAATTCTTAGAGACTATTTTTTGCCTCTATCGTTCCATTCACTACTTTAAAAATTTTATTTATTTCAAATCTGTTTCTTACAAATTCATCCAATCCGGTACATGTAATAATTGTTTGTATATCATGGATACTATTTAACAAAAAATTTTGCCTGTTACTATCTAACTCAGATAACACATCATCCAATATAAGAATCGGTGTTTCCTTGATAGATTTTTTAACCAGTTCTATTTCAGAAAGCTTTAAAGATAATGCGCAGCTTCGCTGTTGTCCCTGGGAACCATACTTTCTTACATCAATTTCCTTTATCATAAAACAAAGGCCATCTCGATGCGGTCCTACGGAAGTCTGTCCAAATCGCAAGTCTTTTTCTTTACATTTTTCCAGCTGTGCTTCCATGTTTTCTGCTATTACATCCGGTTCGTACTTTAATACCAATTCTTCTTTGTTTCCAGATATTTTCTTATGTATATCATAAACGATTGCATTTAATTCTTCTACAAACTCTTTTCTGGTCTGTATAATTTTTTTGCCATATTCCACAAGCTGCATATCCCATACTGCAAGAGTATCTAAAAGCTCCGGCTTGAAATTAATATCTTTTAGTAAACGATTTCTTTGATTCAATATCTTGTTGTACTTTGTCAGATTATAAAGATAGATTTTATCCAACTGACAAAGCTCTACATCCAGAAATCTTCTTCGTTCCGAAGGACCGTTTTTGATAATGTTTAAGTCCTCTGGTGAAAAAAAGACAATATTTAAAATTCCAAACAATTCGGAAGCTTTTTTGATAGGAATTCGATTAATAGCAATGCCCTTTGACTTATTCTTCTTCAGATGCATATCAATCTGATAATCCAAACCACCTTTTTCTACCACGGTTCGAATATGAGATTCTTCTTGTCCAAACTGAATCAATTCACGATCTTTGCTTCCTTTGTGGGATTTTGTAGTTCCACTAACGTAAATTGATTCTAAAACATTGGTTTTTCCCTGAGCATTATCACCATACAGAATATTGGTACCTTTATCAAATTCCATGTACAAATCGTCATAATTGCGAAAATGACTTAACGCAACGGATTTTAAAATCATTTTATAATTTTAATTGTTTCACCATCAAAGGAAACAATATCTCCGTCTACTAATTTTTTACCTCGTTGGTATTCTACTTCACCGTTAACAGTTACCTGTCCGTCTTGAATTACCAATTTAGCCATAACACCAGAGTCTACCAAATTGGCAGCCTTTAAGGCTTGTCCCAATTTGATATAATCTTCTCTTAATTTTATTTCTTCCATGATTGATTTTACCTCGAATTAGTTTGTAGCTGCGTTAAAGTTGACAGGAAGAATTAAGTATATAAACTTCTCTTCATCATCTTTGATAAAACATGGAGCTTTTGGGTTTACCATGTAAAGAGTAACCTCTTCTTCATCAATAACACGAAGTGCATCAATAAAGAACTTTGGATTAAATCCAATTAAAATGTCTTTTCCCTCTTTCTGGATATCAATGTCTTCATTCATAGAACCAATAAAGGAATTAATTTTTAATTCCATATTTCCATCTGTAACATTCATGATGATAGGCTTTTTGTCACCTTCTTTTACCAAAAGTGTTGCACGGTCAATACAGTTTAATAATTCACGCTTGTTAATTTTAATCTTTGTTTCATAGTCAGAAGAAAGCATCTGTTCAATCTTGAAATATTCACCTTCAATCAAACGAGAAACAACCGTAGTATCATCAAATTCAAATACGATGTGATTATCTGTGAAGAACATATTTACATTTTCATTTGCATCACCAGGTAAAATTTTACTTACTTCCTGTAAGGTTTTTCCTGGAACAACAACTTTGTGGTTTTCATAATTTTCTTTTAATTCAATATTACGAATAGAAATACGATGTCCATCCAAAGAAACAACTTTTAACTGGTTTTCTTTAATTTCAAACAATTCACCTGTCATTAATTTATTATTGTCAGTGTCTGCAATAGAAAAAATTGTTTGACGAATAACTTCTTTCAAAGTGAATTGAGAAAGTACAACAGGTTCGTTTCTTTCAATGTATGGTAGATAGGAAAAATCATCTCCTGATTTTCCAATAATATTGAATTTTGCTTTTTCACAGGTAATGATAGTTTTAAAAGATGCATCTGTTTCTATGGTGACTTCATTATCAGGAAGTTTTCTTACAATCTCGGAAAAGATTTTTGCATCCAATGCAATCACTCCACGTTCAGCAATTTCTCCTTCGATTTTTGTTTCTATTCCCAATTCCATATCATTAGCAGTTAATTTTATTTCATTGGTAGAAGCGTCAATTAAAATACATTCTAAAATAGCCATAGTGGTTCTAGAAGGTACTGCCTTAGAGACAATATTTACGCCGTGTAATAAATTAGATTTGGAACATATGATTTTCATGCTTGTGTATAACTCCTTCCTGGGCTTAAAGATATATTTATAATTAAAGATTCGTATTCTTCATCTTAAGGGATGTTAATAAGTGTATAAGTGTTTCAAACCCTTATGTTTAGGGACTTGAGCTTAAGGTANAACTCTGTGAATTCCTCCTTGAAATCGACTGGATAAGCTGTGAATAATTAAAATCGCTTTTATTTCAAAAAAATCTCAAAAATGGATTCTAGGGTATAAATAAGAGCTTATCAAGGCATTTCAACATAGGGTGTGAATAACTTGTCCACAATTGTTGAAGTAAGAATTAATTCGGGTTAATCTTCTTCTTAATAGTTTCAATTAGGTTATGAGAAGTTTCATTTGTCTCATATTCGCCGGTAATTTTCTTAATACCATAAATAATAGTAGAATGATCACGTCCTCCAAGCAATGCACCAATGGTTTCTAGTGGAGTATCGGTCATATTTTTACATAAATACATGGCAATCTGTCTAGGTCGTGCAATTTCATTACTACGATTCTTAGAAATCATCTGATCAGTAGAAATGTTAAAATGTTCAGCAACAATCTCAATTACAAGTTGTGGCGTAATCTCTCTAGGCTTGTCCGGAGAAATAATGTTTTGTAATTCCCGCACAGCTATTTCCATTGTAATGTCAGTATGCTCTAAGTTAGAAAAAGCCAGAAGTTTATTTAAAGCTCCTTCCAGTTCACGGATATTGGACTTAATGTTTGTTGCAATGTAATCCAATATTTGATCATCCAAATGAAAGCCATCAACTTCTTCTTTTCTACGAAGAATGGCCATTCGTGTTTCATAATCAGGATAACCAACATCCGCTAAAAGTCCCCATTCGAAACGGGAACGAATACGTTCTTCTAAGGTTTCCATTTCTTTTGGTGGTTTATCGGAAGAAAGAATAATCTGTTTTCCTGCAGAATGAAGTACGTTAAACGTGTGGAAAAATTCTTCCTGTGTACTTTCTTTTCCTATAATAAACTGAACATCGTCAATCATTAATACATCTACGGTACGATATTTATCACGAAGTTTCGTCATTGCAGATGCATTACCATTACGAATAGAATCAATTACTTCATTTGTAAATTCTTCAGAAGTAACATAAAGAACCTTTTTTTCAGGTTGCTGTTTCAAAATGAAATGTCCAATGGATTGCATCAAGTGAGTTTTTCCTAATCCCGGTCCACCATAAATATAGAGGGGGTTGTATACCTGACCCGGACACTCAGCAACTGCAAGGGATGCCGCATGGGCAAACTTGTTATTTTCACCTACCACAAAAGTATCAAAGGTATAGTTTGGATTCAGGTTGGTTTTATCTGTATTTGGAATGAATTCAGGACTCTTACTCCGAAAAGACTTCATAGATTTGGTCTGTTCAGGAAGAATAAATTCAATTTCATATTCAATTCCAGTAATCTCAGCTACTGCTACCTTAATAGGAAGGGTATATCTCTTTGAAATATAATTCACACCAATTTGTTCTGAAGGTACCAGTATGTAGAGTTTCATATCTTCAATACTGTAAACGCTTAATGGTTTTAAGAAAGTATCGAAAGCAATATCGGAAATTTCATATTCTTCTTTGACAGTTCGTAAAATCTCATCCCATTTTTCTAAAATAAGTTCCATATAATTCTCCAAGCTTCTTTCTATTTATATATTCATAGTCTTCCACACTCTATAATACCGCAAATCGCTTAAATAATCAATTACAAAATTAGAAGGGTATAGGGGATTGATAAAAAAATGAAAATATGCTTATTTTATCAAGAAATGTATTATAAACATATCTACAGTTGAAAAAACATTGATTTTATAATAAAAAAATCAACAGTTGGTTTCTATATAAACAGAATATCAAAAAGTTTTCCACAAGTTATCCACAAAATATGGATAACTTTATGTAAACGCTAAAAATGTGCATAAATTGTGGATGGGATGAGTTTCTTCCTTATTAATAATAAAGCATGTTAATTCTGTGGAAAAGTATAAAAATCAGAAAAATGCGGAAAAACTAGATGTTGATAAAAAGAATTTCCTATTAATATATATAGTGGCGGATTCTTAAAAAAAGAAAAAAGTTGCGAAATAGCTTGACTTAAGGGGATTTTTTGTTATAATCAAAAGTGATGTTTTTTAACGTAGAGGAGGTGGATACCCGTGAAAATGACATTTCAACCAAAAAAGAGATCAAGATCCAAGGTTCATGGATTTAGAGCTAGAATGAGTACAGCAGGCGGAAGAAAAGTATTGGCTGCAAGAAGATTAAAAGGAAGAAAAAAATTATCAGCTTAGGCCACAACTTTGTGGTCTTTCTTCTTACTGGTATAAATTTTTTATATCAGAGGAATGAGGAAAGTTTTGTATGAAATTCTCAGAATCGTTGAAGAAAAATAGTTATTTCCAGAATGTTTATAAAAACGGAAAATCGTATGCAAACCGTTTTTTGGTTATGTATGTTATGGAAAATCATCTGGAAAGAAATAGGCTAGGAATATCGGTTAGTAAAAAAGTAGGAAATAGTGTTATAAGACATCATATTACAAGATTAGTAAGAGAAGCATATCGACTACAGGAAGAGAGGTTCAATAGTGGTTTGGACATCGTAGTCATCGCAAGGGTTTCAGCAAAGAATATAACTTATCATGAAACAGAGAGTGCTTTGTTGCACCTTGGAAATCTTCACCATATCTTAAGAAAACAATAGCAAATTTATTTTAGAAAATTAGAAAAGAAGATGGAATATTTTGAAAAGAATATTAATCGCAATTATAAAGTTTTATAGAAAATATTTGTCACCTTTAAAAACGACAAAATGCCCGTACTATCCAACCTGTTCCACTTATGGATTACAGGCAATAGAAAAGTATGGTGCAGTAAAAGGTTCTATGTTAGCCGGGTGGAGAATATTAAGATGTAATCCTTTTTCAAAAGGCGGATATGATCCAGTTCCATAATGTAGGAGGTTTTTAATTTGACACAGATTATTTTGACCCAATATTCTGGTAAGATTATCGGGCCCATTGCAAAATTAATTGGTTACATTATGAATTATCTATATATGTTTCTGGACAAGGTGTTTGGAATTCAGAATATAGGTATTTGTATTATTTTATTTACATTTATTATTTATATGTGTATGATTCCGCTGACTTATAAGCAGCAGAAGTTCTCAAAATTGTCTCAAAAGATGCAACCAGAGATAAAAGAGATTCAGAAAAAATATCAGGGCAAGAAGGATCAGTCTTCTATGATGAAGATGAATGAAGAAACCCAGGCAGTTTACGAAAAATACGGTGTTTCTCCAACAGGTAGCTGTGTTCAGATGTTAATTCAGATGCCTATTCTTTTGGCAATGTACCGTGTAGTATATAATGTTCCAGCTTATGTAAGCAGTGTAAAAGAAGTATATACTCCATTAGTAGATAAAATTACAAGTGTATCCGGATTCCAGGATATCATTACAAAGTTTGTATCAGATGTTAAAGTTCGTCCGATGTATGGTTTGAATTTTGATACAGCAACATCTACAAGTAATTCTATCATTGATATGTTGTATGCGCTTCCAAGTCATGGCTGGGAAGTATTAAAAGACAGTTTTTCAGGATTATCAGATATTATTAGTAGTACTGCAACACAGGTTTCTCATTTAAATAACTTTTTAGGAATCAATATTGCAAACACACCAATATCTATGTTGAAAAATGGTTGGAGTGAAAAAGATTTTATCTTAATTATCTCAGCATTAGCAGTTCCGCTTATTTCTTATTTAACACAGGTAATTAACATTAAGTTAATGCCAACAGCAGCCAATGCAAACGGCGATAATGATGCAATGGCAAGACAGATGAAAACGATGAATNTGATGATGCCATTGTTCTCATTGTTTATGTGTTTCAGTGTTCCGGTTGGTCTTGGTATTTACTGGATAGCTGGTTCAGTAATTCGTTGTATCCAGCAGTTAATTATCAATAAGCGTATGGAAAACCTTGATCTTGATGATATTATTGAAAAAAACAAGGAAAAAGCTAGAAAGAAAAAAGAAAAAAGAGGTGTTTATCAGAATCAGATTGCTAATGCAGCTAAGATGAACACTAGAAATATTAAAGAGCCAATGAGTGAAAGAGAAAAAGACGAAAAGATTCGCCAGACCGAAGAATATGCAAAGAAGGCGAAAACAGGAAGTCTTTTGGAAAAAGCAAACATGGTAAAAGAATTCAATGAACGTAACAATAAGTAGGGGGAATGGTCATGGAATTTATAGAAGTAACAGCTAAGACTGTTGACGATGCAATTACAGAAAGTTTAGTACAGCTTGGAACAACAAGCGATAAAATTGAATATGAAGTAATTGAAAAGGGAAGCAATGGTTTCCTTGGAATTGGAAGTAAAATGGCAAAAATCAGAGTTCGTAAGAAATCTGATGTAGAAGATTATGTACGCGATTTCTTAGAAGATGTATTTCATGCAATGGACATGAAGGTAGAAATCATGATTACAAAAAGCGAAGATGGAAAAAATGTAGATGTAGAATTAAAAGGTGATGAAATGGGCGTTTTAATTGGAAAACGCGGTCAAACCTTGGATTCTCTTCAATATTTAACCAATCTTGCAGTTGGAAAACAAGTAAATGAATATGTTAAAGTAAAATTGGATACAGAGGATTATCGTAAGAGAAGAAAAGAGACATTGGAAAATCTTGCAAGAAATATTGCTTACAAGGTAAAAAGAACAAAACGTCCGGTTTCTTTAGAGCCAATGAATCCATTTGAAAGAAGAGTAATTCATTCTGCTTTACAAAATGATCGTTATGTAAGTACACACAGTGAGGGAGACGAACCTTACAGACATGTGGTAGTTACCTTGAAAAGATAATTATATTAATTTATGAAAGGCTTTCTCAAACTATGACACTTATGTTATAATGGGAAAGCCTTATTATGTGCGCAAGGAAAATATAGGCTTAGATATAGAAGGGAGCTCTTATGAAGACAGATACCATTGCAGCGATTGCAACTGCTATGACAAATTCAGGAATAGGAATTGTACGAATTAGTGGTGAAGAAGCATTTTCAGTTATAGATAAAATATATCGTTCTAAAAATGGAAAAAAGAAGTTATCACAAGAAGAAAGCCATACAGTACATTATGGCTATATTTGTGATGGAGAAAAGATTATTGATGAAGTAATGGTTGTGATTATGAGAGCACCTAGAAGTTATACTACGGAAGATACGATTGAGATTGATTGTCATGGCGGAACCTTGGTAATGAAACGTATATTGGAGACGGTAATCAAGTATGGCGCACGTCCGGCAGAACCGGGAGAATTTACAAAGAGAGCATTTTTAAATGGAAGAATTGATTTGTCACAGGCAGAATCAGTGATAGATGTGATTAATGCAAAAAATGATTTTGCATTGGAATCTTCTATCAGTCAGTTACAGGGAAAGGTAAAGGAAAAGATAAAGGAGATTCGAGGAAAAGTAATTCATGAAATTGCTTTTATAGAATCCGCATTGGATGATCCGGAACATTTTTCTATTGATGGGTATGGAGAAAAGTTATCTAAAATTATAGAGGGCATTTCTAAGGAGATAGAAATATTGTTAGCGTCATCTGAAAATGGAGAGCTGTTAAAAGAAGGAATTAACACTGTAATTATCGGAAAACCAAACGCCGGAAAGTCTTCTTTAATGAATGTTTTATTAGGAAGGGAACGGGCAATTGTAACAGATATTGCAGGTACCACCCGAGATGCACTGGAAGAACAAATCAATTTAAATGGAATTACATTAAATATTGTTGATACTGCAGGAATCCGAGATACTGAGGATATTGTGGAAAAAATCGGTGTAGATAAGGCAAAGGAATATTTGAAGAGTGCAAATTTAATTATTTATGTAGTAGATTCTTCAACGGAATTAGATCAAAATGATGAAGAGATTATTTCCATGCTTTCTGATAAAAAAGCAATTATTCTTCTAAATAAATCAGATTTATCACAAGTTACTTCACAAGAAGTTGTAGAAAAGGTATTAGAAGAAAACAATATGGAAAAGCCTGTAATTTTAATTTCAGCCAAAGAACAAACCGGAATTGATAAGTTAGAAAATACCATAAAGGAAATGTTTTTCCAAGGAGAACTTTCCTTTAATGATGAAATATATATTACAAACGTAAGACAAAAAGCTGCATTGCAATCTGCAATGAAAAGTTTTCAACTGGTACAGCAAAGTATTGAAAATGAAATGCCGGAGGATTTTTATTCCATTGATTTAATGAGTGCTTATGAAGAATTAGGTAGCATTATAGGAGAAGCAGTGGGAGAGGACTTAGTAAACGAAATCTTCAGTAAGTTTTGTATGGGAAAATAATATTTACCTATTTATAAAAATAGAAGCGGTAATTTAATGCAAATAGAAACTTGAAATAGAAAGAAGGATAAAAAATGCCTTGCATAGAGGAAAATTATGATGTAGTTGTAGTAGGAGCAGGACATGCTGGATGTGAAGCAGCACTTGCTTGTGCAAGACTTGGATTGGAAACCATTGTATTTACAGTAAGCGTAGAGAGTATCGCATTGATGCCATGTAATCCAAATATTGGAGGAAGTTCTAAGGGACATTTGGTAAGAGAAATTGATGCACTTGGCGGAGAAATGGGAAAGAATATTGATAAAACATTTATTCAGTCAAAGATGTTGAATGTTTCTAAAGGACCAGCAGTACATTCGCTTCGTGCGCAAGCAGATAAGGCAGAGTATAGTAGAGCTATGCGTATGACAATGGAGAATACAGAACATTTAACGATTCGCCAAGCCGAGGTCTGTAAGTTAATTGTAGAAGATGGTGTTATAAAAGGAGTAAAAACTTTTTCAGGCGCTACTTATTATAGTAAAGCAGTGGTATTATGTACCGGTACATATCTGAAAGCAAGATGTTTATACGGTGAAGTTATTAATTATACGGGACCAAATGGTTTGCAGCCGGCAAATCATCTTACAGATTCTTTAAAAGAAAATGGTGTAGAAATGTTCCGCTTCAAGACTGGAACTCCGGCAAGAATAGATAAACGTTCCATTGATTTTTCAAAAATGCAGGAACAAAAGGGAGACGAAAGAGTTGTTCCGTTTTCCTTTACTACTAATCCTGAAGATGTTCAAATCGAACAGGAATCTTGTTGGTTAACTTATACTAATTTAAAGACACATGAGATTATTAAAAATAATCTAGATCGTTCCCCTATTTATGCCGGCATTATTGAAGGAACAGGTCCGAGATATTGTCCTTCTATCGAAGATAAAGTTGTAAAATTTGCAGATAAGGAAAGACATCAGGTATTTATTGAACCAGAAGGAAAGTATACCAATGAAATGTATATTGGAGGAATGTCCAGTTCACTTCCGGAAGATGTTCAGTATGAAATGTATCGTACTGTGCCAGGACTGGAACATGCAAAAATTGTAAAAAATGCATATGCCATTGAATATGACTGTATCAATCCAAGACAATTAAATCCTACACTGGAGTTTAAGAAAATCAAAGGGTTATTTTCCGGAGGACAGTTTAATGGTAGCTCGGGTTATGAAGAGGCTGCCAGTCAGGGGTTAGTGGCAGGAATTAATGCAGCAATGTCAGTATTGGGAAAAGAACCATTGGTATTGGATCGTTCAGAATCCTATATTGGTGTATTGATAGACGACTTAGTTACAAAAGAAAATAAAGAACCTTACCGCATGATGACTTCAAGAGCGGAATATCGCTTACTTTTGCGTCAGGATAATGCAGATTTACGTCTTTCAAAAAAAGGATATGCAATTGGTTTGATAAGTCAGGAACGTTATGACTGGGTTGTGGAAAAAGAAAGATTAATTCAAGAAGAAGTGGAAAGAGTAGAGCATGTAAATATTGGTGCGAATGCGAAAACGCAAAAAGTACTAGAAGAACATGGAAGCACACCGTTAAAAAATGGTACTACTTTAGCAGAATTAATTCGAAGACCGGAATTGAATTATGAGGATTTGGCAGAAATCGATCCGCAGCGTCCGCAACTTGCTTATGATGTAGTGGAGCAGGTAAATATTCATATTAAATATGATGGATACATCAAACGACAGATGAAGCAGGTAAAGGAATTTAAGAAGTTGGAAAATAAGAAGCTTCCAGAACACTTTGATTATGAACAGGTAAAGAGTCTTCGTATTGAGGCAAAACAGAAATTGAATTTGTATCAACCGGTAAGTGTAGGTCAGGCTTCCAGAATTTCCGGAGTGTCACCGGCGGATATATCTGTACTGTTAGTATATTTAGAACAAATGCATCATCAAAAGAAAGACAAATAATACAGGATTTGTGGAGTTAAAGTGATGGAATATAATTTAGAAAAATTTAAATCAGGATTAAATAAACTAAAAATAGACTTGTCTGAACAACAGATACAGCAGTTTTTGAAATATTATGAAATGCTGATAGAAAAAAATAAAGTAATGAATTTAACTGCTATCACAGAGTTTGAAGATGTGGTGGAAAAACATTTCTTAGATTCTTTAAGTTTGATTCAGCAGATAGAATTATACCAGGAATTAAAAGTGTTAGATTTAGGAACGGGGGCTGGTTTTCCGGGAATCCCATTAAAAATAGCATTTCCAAATTTGAATATTGTGTTGATGGATTCCTTGAATAAACGAATAAATTTTTTAAATGAAGTAATTGAAGACTTACAGTTAAAGAATATTGTTGCTGTTCATGGAAGAGCAGAAGAGATGGCAAGAAAGACAGAGTATAGAGAAAACTTTGATTTGTGTGTTTCCAGAGCAGTAGCTAATCTTGCATCTCTGAGTGAGTACTGTTTGCCTTTTGTAACTCAAGGAGGATCCTTTATTTCGTATAAGTCTGGAGAAATTGAAGCGGAATTATCACAGTCAAAAAAGGCAATTTTTGTATTAGGTGGGAAAATTGAAAGTGTAAAAAAATTCCGCTTGGTGGAAACAGATGCGGAACGTTCCTTTGTCCAGATAAAAAAAGTAAAGAAAACACCAAAAACCTATCCAAGAAAGGCAGGAACGCCATCGAAAAATCCGATTCAATAAAAAATTTGAATATAAAAAGAGATTGGAAGTTTCCAATCTCTTTTTGTTATTTCGATTCTAAGTAAAGGTTTAATACTTTTAATAATCTTTCTGGACATTCTAGCTGAGGAAGATATTTTGAATTATCAACGTAAGAAGCTTCAATGGAAGGATTGTAAGCTACATAGGAATTCATAATTTCGGTGATACCATTTTGCTCCCGGCTACCAACTAAGTAAATGCTATTGTTAATTTTTTTCAGGGCATGGACAATATTAATGTTGGTATAATTTGCCTTGATGCTGGATAATAAATATTTACCCTTACTATTCTGTAAGTGAGCGGATTCGTAATAGGTATCTAAGGTTTTGGTAGATACCATGTGTCCTTTATAGTAATACTTCTCTTCAAAAAGATTTTTGATATTTTTACCACAAAATGCAATGTTATAAATCAATGTTCCGATTACAGGTAAATCAATTAAAAACTTTAATGCATTCTTTTCTTTGTTTGGTGATGCACATAATTCTACCAGATTTGTAGGGTTTAAAACAATAATTTTATTAAAGTGCTCTGGATTCATATTACATGCCATAAGAGTGAAGGAAGCGGAATTTCCAGTGGTAATAATATCAGCTTTTTCACCAATCACATTTTTGATAAAATCAGTAATCAATTGAACAAATAAATAGTTACTATAAGTCATGTTTGGCTTGTCACTTTGTCCGCAACCTAAAAGATCTATGGCGTAAACAGTATGATTTTTTGCCAAATGCTTTATACATTTTTCCCATTCATAAGAAGAGGAAGCTGGATTCAAGTCATGAATTAAAAGAACAGGACTGCCTTTTCCTTGCTTTGTATAAAAAATCTCACCGTATCTCCAGGTAAAGAATTTTCCGTTATTCGATTTTAGTAGATTCTTCCGAATGGAAGAAACACTAATTGCTTTATTAATACCATAAATACTTATGGTGGTCATCGTTGTAAGAAGTAAAAAATTGCGAATTTGTTTTTTCATTTAGAGTGTCCTCCCTCAACATATATTCTCTTTCTATTATTATAGACGAAATAATGAAGATATACAAATAAAAAATTGAAATTAATCTTTAAATATTATATAAAATGATATAAAATTAGGTTATATGTGAATCTGT
>JGI24711J26586_10001305_pt1 | contig 19233 bp, 14 predicted proteins | sample BioPla3DNA1_FD_26586 | JGI IMG/M metagenome (IMG submission 26586)
AGACGGCGAAGGTATCTAGATCTGGCCAGAGATACATATCCGATTCTTGGATGCGGACGAAACCCTGAATGGACGATCCATCGAACTTTGACTTGGCTCCCATCGTAAGCGTCAAACCAGCCGTACCTTCTAGCTCCTCTCCACTGATGAGATAATGAAGTCATCAGAGGGAAGGAGCTGATTCTTGTGACTAAGGAAGCCAGGCAAGAGCTGCGCGAGTTGTGGGCTGAGAGGATAGAGGATTTCCGCGCCAGCGGTCTAAGCCAAAGGGCATGGTGCAGAGAACATGGGCTGCGGCCCAACCAACTCTGGTACTGGCTGCGCAAGTTTGAGACTGAAACTAACCAGCCGCAAAACGGCATATGGATACAACTGGATTCACTAGCTCCTACTGGCTCTGGTGTCGTGCTTCGCATCGGCAATGTGACNNTNGANNTNCANCGCGGGTTTGACCCCCAGGTTCTAACGGAAGTCATCCGCTCCTTGCTGAACGTATGTTAATTGGTCATCCTAGGCAAAAGGTGTACCTGGCTGTGGGAGCCACCGACATGAGAAAGTCAGTGGACGGCCTGGCCGCCATAGTCCAGCTGGATTTCGAGCTCAATCCGTTTGAGCCCTGCCTGTTCGCCTTCTGCAATCGACAGCGGAACAGGGTTAAGATCCTGGAATGGTCCGAGCGAGGCTTTTGGCTCCACTACTTCCGTTTGGAACAAGGGACGCTTGCCATGGCCTCAAGTAGGCGAGGAAGTTAACCCTCTAGATGTTACCTGGCAGGACCTGCGACAGCTTCTGGAGGGAACACCGCTAAAGCCCGTTAGCCAGCGTGCTGTTAAGCTTCCGAAGTATGTAATTTAACATGCATTCTCCCCTTCCTGAGCCCTTTCCCAGCAGGGAATCAGCTTATCCTTCGCGAAGTACTGGGCATGGAAGACACACCGAAAACCCAAGACTCAACCGAATACTCATGGCAAGAACGTGCACTTAAAGCAGAAGCTGAGTTGGCCAAGGCCCTCCAGAAACTGGAGTACCTCGAGGCTCAAATGCGCCTGCTGACTGCCAAGCGCTTTGGCAGATCCAGCGAGAAGACGAGCAAAGATCAGCTTCAGCTCTTTGAGGACTTTTTCAATGAGGCCGAGTCAAACGCGGAGCCCTTTGCTCCGGAGCCAGAGCTGATCACGGTGCCCGCCCACCAGCGTGCAAAGCGCAAGAAGAAGAAAGGTGTCAGCCTCGAAGGCCTGCCCGAGACCGTGGTTGAATACCGCCTTCCCGAGGAAAAGCTGACCTGTTCCTGCGGCCATGAAAGGCATATCATCGGCCAAGAGGTTACCAAAGAGCTGGTTGTGGTGCCGGCCCAGTTTTCCGTCACTAAGCATGTGCAGTATGTTTACGCCTGCCGCCACTGCGAGAATCACGGAGATGGCACAATTCCCGTTGTGGTCAAAGCACCGAAACCAAACCGGGCTTTCCCGGGCAGTATTGCTTCTCCTTCTGCAGTAGCGCATGTCATTGAAGAGAAGTACGTTATGGCCGTTCCCCTCTACCGCCAGGAGAAACAGTGGGAGCGAAGAGGCGTAAAGGTGTCCCGGCAGAACATGGCTAACTGGATCATGGCCGCCCAGCACTGGTTGCAGCCCATCTATGACCGCATGAAGGAAGTACTTCTGAGCCAGGACATCATATTTGCCGATGAAACCACTCTCCAGGTTCTCCAGGAGGACGGCAAAAAAGCTGAATCCCAGTCATACATGTGGCTGTATCGTTCAGGACGTTATGGGCCTGGGATTGTGCTTTTCGAGTACCAGCCCACCCGTTCCGGGGAACACCCGAAAGAGTTCCTGAAAGGGTTTAAGGGTTACCTGGTCACAGATGCCTATGGAGGTTACAATGGTATCCCCGATGTGACCAGGGTTGGCTGCTGGGCCCATGCTAGAAGGGGCTTTGATGAAGCCATCAAAGCTGCAGGCAAAAGGTCCAAAGCTCCCCAAGCAGCAGAGGGCCTTAAGTTCTGCAACGATCTGTTTGACATCGAGAATGCTCTTGAGGATGTCGATCCTAAGGAGCGCTATGCGCGGCGGCTTCTGCGCAGCAAACCTGTGCTGGACGCTTTTTTGGCATGGCTTGAAAAGACCCGCGAGGAATGTGTCAAGCAAAGCCATTTAGGCAAGGCTGTGGAGTACTGCCTTAACCACTGGAAGGAACTGAACAACTTCCTCTTGGACGGTCGGCTAGAGCTAAGCAACAACCGCTCAGAGCGGTCCATCAAGCCGTTTGTCATCGGAAGGAAGAACTTCCTGTTCTGCATCACTCCTCGGGGAGCCAAGGCAAGTGCCACAACCTACAGCATCGTCGAGTCGGCCAAGGAGAACGGTCTCAAGCCCTTCGAGTACCTGACATACCTGTTCACAGAGCTCCCCAATGCAACCACGAAGGCTCTTGACGAGTTCCTCCCCTGGTCAGAATCTCTGCCGGATAACTGCCGCATACCCAGCAAATGATTTACTACGACCTCTACCACCCCAAGGTAGAGGTCTTTTCTTCTCCAACTACCGTGACACCAATGGAGCGGTTAACGTCTATGGCCTATGTGGTTTCTCAACTCATTGGCCAGGAGGACATTGTCAAGGTACGCCCTCTTTAACGCTTACCATAGAGCGAATCATGCTCAGGAGTTGGCCCATGAATCAAGAACTCAAAAACTCCGTTGACACAAGATTCTACTCCAGGGACCTCTTCCATTAGCTTCTGTAGATCAACATCCGCTGCGCTGCTACCATGATGTGGTAATAAACCCAAGGAACGCCAAACCCTGGGAGAATTTGCATGATCACCTACGATTACCTTGCACAACAAGGCGGTGAAACACTGGCATTTAGCACTGACCTTCTGAGAAAGACAAGAACGAATCCGCATGGCTAACCCCACGCGTGTGATAATCGACAGGGTTGTACGAACGATCTTGTTTTCAATCCAATTAGTTTCGGAACAGGCTTGCGAGCTGTAACAATATCACTAGTTGAGAATGGGCTAGACAAAGCAGTCCTGGGGCTTGTGTCGAAGTCCCGAGGCCATACAGGATTCTCCTGCTTTGTAACGAAGGTTTATTTGTGCGTGACAATGACAACAACCGCAACCCGGAACGGGCACGTATGAGCAACGAAGTCACACCAGGAGGTGATTAATTATGAAAGGATATGGCGGCAAGCAGTTCAACGTTTATGCTGTTCTCGCTGGCGCTGTAGGAGCTATATTGGGAATCTTGGCTTATACACAGAATTGGTTGGGGTGAGGCGATCAGCGCTTAGACTAGTATGAGCTTCTGCTTTTCCACTGGCGCCTGAGGCTCGTTGTCGTAACTTTAAAAAGCAGGATGTGAAACGCACCATAGGGGGCAGGCTATGCTTTTGCTTGAAAACCGACAAGCCCATCAGGTGGTCAAGAATGAGCTCATCAAAAACGACGGTGTAAGTCGATTCGAAATCGGCACCTGCACCACGTGTTTACGTAGTTCGTGAATTGGGAGACAACGCCTTAATCGCTTTCGCTCTCAGCCACTAACGTGTCCAGATAGCGGCCTTCAATCGGTTCATACGAGTCCCATGGCTCATCGTGGGAGTATACAGACGGAGGCACTCCAATTAGTGTAATATCAAATTTGAGGCTCGCCTCCACACGTGAACTGGCACTGTGTATCCTAGCAGCAATTTGCCAACCTTCGTTGCAGACTATGTTTATGGTTGTCTGAGACCCAGGCTTGAACCCAATACTATGGATGATCGTGGGTAACCGCAGGCTTGGGACTCGATATATGGGCCTTAACCTGCCCGATGGCCTATTCAGGGTCCCGTTCAATGAGAAGGCTTGCACCTTAGTCACTCTATTACGCGTATCTGTGATCATCTTGTAGAAATCATGTCTCCCCAAAAGGTACCTTAAAAGCTCCTGAGGTACTGCGGCACCATGCGTTCTATAGAGCCCCATCATCTCATTCTTGAAGGCTTCCAGTATAGGGACATAGAATCTCTGTGCCTTGCTTTCCAGTTCGCTCCATCTCAAATCTTGTTCGCGTAGAGTGACTAACTCCTGAAAGATCGGCTCCACTTCTTCAAAATAGGCATTACTACAAGGAATGCCCAACCACGAACTGCCGAAATCTATCGTCCTGCTCAGCCTTGAGTGTTTAACTGCAGCATGGTTATGCTTAACAGAGATCCCTATCTCCCAGTTATTCCGTTCACGAATGGCGAGAATATCCCGGACATCCCCCGTCGTTCCCCGCTGATCGGATTGGATCATAAGAATTAAGGGTGTGTTGTCTCCGGGATCTTCTAGTTGGGGCTCGAGCCTGCACAAAGCTCTTATAGCCGCTCTCGCCCCTTGGTCCATGCTTGCCCGAGCCTCTTCACCCAACGACTCGTAGGCTTTACGCGCTTGCCGACAGGCAGGTGAGTCCACAACCTCGACCGCCTGATGACTCGCCATGCGTTCATATAAGCTTAGCAAGCACGCATATTCGAAGCCTTTTCCTTGAACGGTTTGGCTTGCCACTAACTACCCACCTGCCTTAACGGAAGGTCACCCAGACACTCATCAAGTGTCTGCACCAATGCATCACCAATTGCCTTTGCTAGGCGAACCGGCACCGCATTTCCAATCTGTCTATACTTCGACGTAAGGTCACCCGCAAACTTCATACCCTCGGGAAATGTTTGAATCAAGGCTGNCTCTTGCCATGAGAANCTTCTTGTTACCCCTTCTCCAAACTTCCACAGATCCTTGTCTAATCGGATCATCGGTGGTGACGATGGATGTAGCGGCACCTGTTTGGCCATTGCCGGTATTGTGTATGAGACTTCGTCCCACCCTCTTCTTCTGTTTCGGCTCATATAACGTGATGAGTATGGTGCAGAGCACACATCCTCTGGAGACGGATCATCAAGATGAGCCAATGCATCTCGTAACGTAACCCGATGTGAGGATCTTTTTGGAAATGAAAATCGAGTACCCAGATCTTTTCTTAAACCAACAAAAAACACTCGTTCCCTATTCTGTGGAACCTCGTAGTCGGCAGCGTTCAGCAACTCATATGTTACATTGTATCCCAGTGCTTCAAGGTCACTAACGATGGCCTCTAGAATAACCCCTTTCCCAAGGGTAAGAATCCCCTTTACGTTCTCCGCGATGAAAGCATATGGCTTCTTCTCTGCAACAGCACGAACAAAATACTTATACAGAGTATTTCTTTCGTCATTAAGCTTTCTAGGTCCAGCNAAACTAAACCCTTGACACGGGAATCCCCCAACTATCACGTCAGCATTAGGAACGGTGGCAAAGCCAATTCTTGAAATATCCCCCTCAACAACAACCGCATCAGACCACATTCTGTAGGTTTCACAAGCATCCGGATCAATATCATTTGCCCATATAACCTTCATACCGGCCTGCTCTAATCCAAGATCCATTCCTCCAGCTCCTGCAAACAACGACACCACCGTATACCTTCTACCTGAGTGAATCATTGGTAACATCCCTCCTACACAACATCAAAACATACATACTCATGCTATTACACGTTAGTCATGATTCTCCACTCCTAATCAAATACCTCTATCGTAAATCGCTACCCACATGCAAAAAGCCAACCGAATTACTAATTGATAAGACCTGTTCTTTCGCCATGATGAGACAACTGGAAGCCCTATCCCTATCCCTATCCTTATCCTTATCCTTATCCAATCAAACCATACAGTGCTCTATCTACAACGAACGGCCAATCTGGTAGAGCTCGTTGAGCCATAAGTCAACTGGGTGTAAAGTCATTTTCTGGATTCTATAGCGCGTTCGACTGCGTGAAGACATCCATCCAGGTCCTCCTCAACTTCATTTGCCCAGAATCTTAACACAATCCAACCAGATTGTTCCAGCTTAATGTTGTTTACCTTGTCGCGTTCCATATTCCCCTCTATTTTTCTTATCCAGTAGTCTCTATTGGCCTTAATCCGCTCTTTCTTAGATTCCCAATTGTAACCATGCCAAAACTCCCCATCGACAAATATCGCTATCTTATACTTCGTGATCGCGATGTCTGGTTTACCGGGCAGCAAAGCGTAGTTTTTTCTATACCGTATTCCCCTCCGCCAAAGCGCCTTTGCCAACAGAACCTCAGGCTTTGTATCCCTACCGCGAATTCTCTTCATAGTGTTTGATCGTTTCTCAGTTGTAACGAAGTCATAGGGCAACATTCTTCCCTCCATACACGAACCTAGTAGAACATATGCACGAATAGATTTCTGTCCAGTGATAGTGCAACCTCGTAGAAACAATAAGAGGATACACGTTCCTCCTGATGCCTTGTCGTTGCGACCCGCCCACCTTGTGTAACAAGCTTCTTTCGGATGCGAAGAAAACGGTGTAGTGTAGTATAGTAGACTAGGAAACGCAGGCAAGGCTACATCTGTCGCCACGAGGATATGATGGCTGAGCCATCTCGCCGATCATATTCACTACGTTCCCCTATAGTACCCTATACTCCGGACCGAGAACCGCTGAGCAGCGGTGTGAATAAGACCGATACTCCTTGCACAAATAGACTGCTATGTTGTACATTCTTTATGTGTAGAACAATAGCACCGCCCCTAGATGAGCAAATTGACCCAAGTCCTGCTTCAATCTTTTTTATGGCATCGTTAACGGTTCATATATTCCTGTTCTTACCCAACTTGCCCAAGGCACGGGAGCATTGGACGTAAAAGGGCGCCGATTCTGCAGATCTGTTATCCACTTCTTAGATGTTTTGCGAGCATTCAAGATAGTAAACACAGCCCTATGATTCTGGTACCTCAGTGAATGCTTAGTTTTCCAGATTGCAACCAAATCGGAATCCGAACCCAAACCCTCTGCCCCGGGTACAGCCAAACCACGAAAAATGACGTCCCTACCACAACACCCTTTTTGGAAAACAAAGCAGGGTAGGATGAGATGACGTTTGCCCAGGTGAAGCCGATCGAACATCTCTCGTAAGATCAGATTCCCCTTTTTGAGTATCATGCAATTCATACATGGGACTCTTGTTATCGCCGAAATATGTAAACCGGCCCGTTTCCTCCTCAAAGCAATCCGGCCAATCAGGATCCGACAAGTTAGTNTACAAAATTACATAATTCAGATTTAGCCCCTGAACTGAACCACGATAGCGAAACCCTCCCTGGTTTCCACAACCAAGTAACCGAGAAATTGGGTCATCGCTGACGTTCCCAGCACTACCACCCCTATACAGAGTCCCTACGACCAGATCTGCGGTACTAAGGGCATCAAATGGAACTGCGTCTAACATGATATTCCTCCTCGTTATACTGTCGTAGAGCCTTGCGAGGAATCCACACGTAACGTTAGTGTTCTATAGCACAGCACACTATTGAACACCAAACATGCTTGAAAAGAAACCGACGTCTTTGTCCTCTATAGTTCCCACGACGAGACCTCGATCCAAGAATCTGTTGAATTCCTCGCAAGAAGTCTCCGGTACTAAACAGCAGTTATGGCATGCGGCCAAGTTGCAAGAATCTGGACCTTGCCCGCCCCTATCTCCGGCCTCCATGCATACTGGGTCTGCCGAACACCAGAATGCACCTTCAATAGCGCGGCGTATTGTATTTTCTAGCCTTCCTGCCTTTCCAAGGGATACTAGACCGCCCATAGTCCCCTCAGAATCTCCTGAAGCGGTATAAATTAGAACTCCCGCCATACCCATATCGCCAGTTCGTTCGGATACGTATAACCTCTCTCTCAAAGCTGCCGAGCTATATCCACACTCAAAGGTAAGTCTGTTCATTAATATGTGGGCAAATGTATGAAGCAATACAAACCGGGGCGTGATTTCCTTTTTCTTGTATCTTCGTACCCTGGCGATTCGGTTGTAGGTCGTAACCAACCGTTCTACCCTAGAAATCACAGTTTTGTCAGTTTCCCATTGCCGCAGTCTGTCCTCCCTAAGGACCAAAAAAATCCCCTCACCTTTCACAACAGTCGCAGGCAGCCACTTATGATGATCCGCTGGTTCGACACTCCACAGGAGACCTTGTTTCTCCCTTACGGACATGTCATTTTCAGGACAAATACGTGTGAACCCGGCCAATACCCTAGTTTCCCTCAAGTTCTCTACCAACAATACCTTGGCAAAGAAGTCTGTTACCTCGGGACCATAGGACTCCAACTCTTGTGAAACGACTTTCAAGTTGGCATCGTGCCAATTATTCGCCAGGATGGCGTACTCTTCTCTCCTAAACGTTGTCTCATCATCTTCATCTGTGGGCTCTGGTTCGGACAAATCTTCCACAGCTGCAGGTTCATCAAAATAACCTATGTGGAAAAGCGCAGCCTTGATTTGCTGATCCGAGTATTCTGACAATGGAAAAGATAGGGCATCAGTCAGTCTGTCTACAATGTCGTCTTCAGTTAGTCCAGTGCCCCTTAAGACGCTAAGAATAGTACCAACACCTGGGGACTGGAGGAAACTGAGCAACGAATCATCAATGTCGCGCCTTCCACCCCGCGGCAGATATATAGAGCTGCGTACCCAAGGGAAGTAGACGTTACTCGCGTTCCGCAAGGAGCCTCTGAGTGGTCTGCCACAACCAGGCCCTTCCTCATCATGAACCCATGGGCGCTGCCCTTTGCAAACGTACCGAGCGTCCTTCATAAGGTTGCGGCTCAAATAGGTATCGTCACCATCGTCGAAAGCAGTTGTTATTCCACTTAAGTTTCTCTTTGCGCCACACTCACACATAACCGTCTGCGCAGCCAACGTGGTTCCGCCTGAAGTCCTCAACCGCAACTTACCAGTGCACTGTGGGTTGATATCACCATGGACCCATTCGCGGAATGGGAAGTCCTGGATGTGACCATGATCGCATAGTGCAATAAATGGAACTTGAACCATTTTCCGCTTCTTGCCCTCACTCTCACAGATAGGGCAAAATGGGTCCCTAGCAAGACTAAGTGTTTTCTTCTCAAGGTTCCCACACGATGTGCAGTAATGATATGTCGGAAACCTGAGAAAGGGGACTGTTAACTCCGTATTAGGCGTGTACTCCCCTCTCCGCCTACTACGGAAATCCGGTGGCAGCCTGAAGTGCTGGACGCCAAGTTCTCTCTGCAATCTCCACTCTTCGACTTTAAACTCGTCAACATCTATATCGGTGTTCGTCCCGTACTCCCTCTTGTACCAATGATCCAGACCACAACAGATAACGGACACGCCGCCCCGTGTAACTTGTAGTGCGCCGACTCCAAAGGGAGCAATTAGCTGTGACCTTCTTACGGAGTTCAATGACATCAGCGATCCTCCCTCAAATAGAGATTACTGATTGTTAACCTACTCTCTGCATCAACATTGCGCATTGACATCATCGTCGGCCAAGACAACCCATCCCACGTTCTGTTGACATACGAGCCAGCAAGGAACAACAATGGGATCTCGGAATCACTACGGTATGATTCCCATATCGTTCGCTCCCACCCTCTCCATTCTTTGACACGCTTCTCAAATATCTGTAATAGGTGTTCCCTTTCCTTCTCATTAAGGTGGTTACTGGCGTTTACAAGAGTATCTCGAAAACGATTAACTAGATCCTGAGGAAATGGATATGGACTTCTCTGTACATCTGGGCCACCACACTGCCGCACATACGCCACCATGACTCCATGTAACACCCGTTCTATCACTGGAACAGAATATGGCGTCACACTGGTAGGCTCGACCTGTGCGTATAAAGACTGATGGAAACTCCGGAATTTCTCAAAATGCGACTTATCCCGTGGCCTGTTTGGATAGTAGATGGTCACTACAACCCCCGGCCGTTCGCGCCAAAGCCTTCCTACTCTTCCTGTTACTTGTATGTACTGCGATGTCGACTTCGGTTGTCCTAACACCGTCATCAAGGATAGGCGATCGATGTCCACCCCGACCTCAATTATATTAGAAGCCAAGCAACAATCCACCGCCGGTGTCTCCTGGCCATAGGGAAGCTCGAGTTCCTCAATGGCTTTTGGTATTTCATCATCCCTTAAGCGGCTAGTCAGTTCCTTGAACGAGCTCAGGTATCTGCGGTTTTCCCGCTCAGTTCCATACCTCCGCCACATAGCTCGAAGGTAATTAGGAATGTCAGACTGCAACAGAGATATGGTTCCGCCTAATTCCCGAATACTATTGAAGAAGCTTAGGTTCGTCCACCAAGGATCCCGTTCTTCTGGACTCAAGACCATTGGTGCCTGAAGCAATGCAGCCATCGTACGTACCTGCGCTGTTTGAGCTGACGTAAACCCAAGGCCGCAAACCCCTACGTATAACTTGCCAGGCATCGGCTGACCGTTAGAATCACGTGCATACCTGGAGAAAAAGGAGTCCGAGACATCAAGTCCGGATGGCGGGAACAGTTTAACACTTTCACGTCTATACAAAGCCTTAACCTGTTCAGCATATTTGCGGATCGTTGCCGTGGCACAGACAATCTTGGGTCGTATCGCACGCCCAGACCTGCTGTCACTGCATAGTTCGTCTATTAAGACCTCATACAATCCTACAACGGACCCTAACGGTCCAGAAATGAGGTGTAGTTCGTCTTGAATTATCAAAGATGGAGGCGATGCTATCCTATTGCCAGCTAAGTCTATGCCGAAAATCCCCCTCGCCTCGCTCCTCCAAGTTAGCATGGCGAACTTATCTACGGTACCAAGTATTAAATCGGGTCGTACTTCATAGATATCTTCATCAATAAGATAAACGGGCAGACGATTACTAAAGTGACACGTCATGTCAGTGCAGTGCAAAATAACCGTTCCTTGTGACTCCTTATACCCATATACCGTGGGAAGGCCCGAGGGCTGTCCTTTTCTGCCTCTTTGACGCCTGGTCGTGGGCGAATCGATAACACCCATGTGAGCGTTGCACCACGGGCATTTTCGCAAGACAAACGGATTGCGCTCTCTCGGATCTCTCTTAAGTTCTGACAGAGCTGATAAAGCAGCTCTTCGGGTATTGGGTGTAAACGTGCTACCCAACCAAAGCCCTATACTGATTTCCTTTTCCCCCAGAACATCTGGCTGCCTAGAACGAAGGTACTCCATAGCGCAAATCAAGCCACACGCTCTCTGGAACTGTTGCGATGTGAGTAACCTCAGTGTGTAGCGCATGATCACGTTTACTCCAACATCCGTTTTATCCCGCAATCGACGCAAGAAGATGGAAAAAGCAGCGAGCCCTAGATATGCCTCAGTTTTGCCACCGCCCGTCGGAAACCAGATTAGCTCTACCGTGTCCCTAAACGGATCTCGGCCATCCGCAACAGACCTAAGCGACATAAGAATAAAAGCTATCTGAAACGCACGCCATTTGCCTCTGCTAAGCATTGGTTCAAATGGCTCAGATAAGACTAAAGATTGGCTGCCGGAGTCATATTGCAACTTCCTAACAGTTCGACTACCCCTAGTCTGTTGCAGATACATGGCATGGTTAGCCAATCTAAAGGCGTGGGCAATCATACGATTTTCCTCAGTACTGTTGTCAACTAAACATTGAAACCCCTCATTCATTCTCGTCAAAGCTAATTGACACTCGCTGAGATGCTTTTCCCCTACATCCTTGAGTTCATCGGGAAGTCCGCGTAGAATCTCTTCTTGCTTCCTTATCCACTTCGAGTATTCGTCAATCACCTCTTTCAGTGAGTCCAGTCCCGTACGGCCCTCAACAAGACCTGCAAGTTCTTGCATCGAGACCTCTAAGCGCGTACCATCTTCTTTAGTAATGTCCGGAGTGATGCTTGGTACTTCATAGACAGGAAGACAATCCGCACTTACCCAAGTAACAGTGCCGTCATCACGTGGCGTGCTCCAATTTGCGGAACAACCATGCCCTACTGCATAAGTCTCACTCTTTCTATATAGCAACTTAAGGGAACGTTCTTCGTCATCCATTTTTTCCATAGGTGGCCCAGGGTAAGGTAGAATCACCGAATCATACCCTTCTTGTTCCACCCTTACTTGAAAGTAAGACTGGAACAAGCACCGCTCCGGATCAAGGGGCTCGACCTTCTTCACCGTTCTATTCACTAGGCATACCGTCACTAAACGGCAATCGGCATCACGGTCGTACTCCCTCGAGTACACGTCAACTGAAAGATCCAAAGGGCCTAGATCGTCTTTATGTCTTACTGTACCCTTGATTACGCGACTATCAGTTAAGTACAAATCTTCATAAGTAAACTCAACTTGCATCGAGATTGGGATCCTGAGCCACCATGTACGTTCCATATCGGCAGCGCGTACTGTTACAGGAGTATAGCGCCCATTAACTATAACTCGCTGTGGTATTGCACCTTGGCAATGACTATGTTTCGGAACGTCTACAACGAGCTTGGCACCCTTTGTTAACCTCACTAAGAAGCTACNCCCCATACTGCTAGGCATCGTTCTGTTTGCTGTAGAGATTCCAAAATCATCAGTCTCGCGTTCCACAGCACTCGTGTCAGCCCGCCCTTCCATTTCCATCAACATCCGTTCTGCTTTTTCATCGAGTGCTTCCTCGATGAGCTTAACATCACTTGGGTCGATACCGCTCTCTGTAACGATTTCCTCTGCTTCGCTTAAGACACCAATGGGGTAAAGCACTCCAACCCCATAACGATGACACGGGTTGTCGATTTGTAGTATTTCCTCGCCCGTTTCAGCCTGTCGCCATATCTTGTACATATCCGACGTGTCCTCAAAGGTCACTTCACTGGATGGAGAGCAAGCCAAATAATCTCCAGCGGGAGCCGGCCCAACTAACTCTCTTCTTAACTGTTCTAGGATCACTTTGCGCCCTGCTATAAAATCAGACACGATACCCCTCCTTTGCCTTGATGTTCTTAACCACAGTGTCTACCACTGAGGGTTTCTGATGACCGGGCAAGAGAATAACCAATTTGTGAAGGGCTCTTGTAATACCTATATACAATAACGATTGGGAGTAAGCTTCAGTTACATTCCTAATATCAGTAATGATCACTACTGGAGACTCAAGCCCCTTAAACGCCTGAATAGTGCAATAGCCTATCTTTCCTCCTAAATCCCCAAAAGGATCATATTTCGCAAGCTTAGTTCTGCTAGGTTCATTGCAAATGTACGATGCTGCGGGCGACTGAGATGTCGAAGACAATATTATAATCTCTTCATTCTGATAACCTTGCCGATGTAAGTCTGTCAACACTTCTTCAAGCACACATATCTGGTGTTGGGGCTCTGCGTAGTACCGTATTTCGGGGTCGACTCCGTCATCGGTGCGGCGAACGCTGCTGTAGCTTGGGACAACTCCCCCCATAGCCTCTGCTAGGGCAGCTACTCTCGGAGTGTTACGGCAATTAACCCTTAAGCTATACTGAGCAAAATCGGAAGCTCGCCTTTTCCGGAACTGTGCCAAACTACGGTCTGCCCCTTCGTAAATTGCTTGTCTATCGAAATCACCAAATAACCTCCAGCGTCCACTGCCAAGACCGCCCTTAAGCGACAAATCAATGACGTCCAAGTAAGTATCCCTCAAAATATCTTGAGCTTCATCAACTATTACCTCATCATATCGCCCAATTAGGTTGTCATGATCCAACATATGACTTATAGCCTCGTCTGGTAACTGTACTTCCCAATAACCAGCATCTCGCTCATCTAATACGTCTTTCTCGCCCACTAGTGCCAACATATACTGATGTATGGTGGCGACATCTATGTTTGGAAGGTTCTCGACTTGTTTCCTTAGCAATACAGCCAAAAATCGGTTGTAGCATAATAACAACGTCCTTAGACCTTTCTTACTTGCCCTCCGGCAAGCCTCTAGTGCTAGAAATGTCTTCCCTGTTCCTGCTGGACCCGAAAAGACGACACGTTCATTCAAGTCCATGGCATCCAACGCTTGGAATTGCTCCTCAGTATAATGTTTGAGTTCCTGTTCTTTAACTTGCATGTCGACACGATTGTCCACAAAACACTCGAAACTCGGCCGCAACGCTTCAGCAATCTCGGTACATTGCTGTGGGTAAGGTTCCTTTGAGTGAATATGGAACCAGTTTGCGGTCGCGGCTTTGGCTAAATGCCTTCTGGCCTCTTCCATTACTTCTAGAAGAGTGCTTCCTAATGAACGTGACCAAAAAGCCATGCTATCTATCACTTGCCATGGATGCCATTCAGGAGATGCATAGTTAAACTGGGTGTAGGGAAATGCAACGGCAGCCCAAAATGGAACCCTAGACAGATATGGGCGCTTTTCAACCAGTTGGGCTCGTAAACTATGCATGGCCGTCGCAACCTGCTTAAATGGTCCGCGCGCATCAGGCTTGATCGAAGATCCAAAATACCACAGACCATCTTCTGCTCTGGAGATTCTCCGATGAGACTTTACTTCTAAGCAAAGAACGCCTTTTTCAGGTATTATTATGACAAAATCTATCTCGCCACTGATCTGGCTGACATGGTTTGCAAGATCTAGAGTATGTAAGACAGTCCAGTCTGATGTGGCCGGATCATTTTTTAGTCTATTGAAGATTTCTTTTTCACCTGGACTCGTACAATTAGGATCAAACACCGATGGGATCATCCTAGCCACGAGGATTCCTCCTTAAAAACCTGACCGATCCTGTACTCTGGCACCTCAAAAACGTTAGGTGAAACCGCTTCTATCCGAATTACGGAAATGGTACCGCTCCCCTCGTAATCTAGGCTGAAGTCAGCCCGTCCAGTTCGCTGAAGTGAGATGATATCGGCATTTCTTACCTGCTCTAATAGTAACTTACGAATCACGAACCCTGCTTTTCGATGTGCCCGTTCAAGGGACCTGGCGCCATCCCAATACAACCTCGCTTTATTCTCCTCGCCAATCAATCTCATTATCGCAAGAAAATCAGAATAATCTTGAGGTCTATGGTTGTTCAATGACATCCAATTCCGCACATTGTTTGCATTCGCTCGCTTGCCGCCCAATTGCCTGAGTCTTCGCACAACGGTATCTAAATCACTTTGCTGTACCTTTCCCGATATTTTCGCTTTCCACCTCTCTTGGCGTTCCCGTAATTCGTTCGCAGACTTACCCAACAGACGATTGGCTATCGGAACTAACAGATCACTGCCACCTTCAGTCCGAAGTACAACAAGATCGCCCGCCTCTATCTCTGAAACGTCACGATACACCAAGTCTAGAGCTTCTCCAGACGTGGTGGTATCCACTACAAGTACTCTGGCGCTGCTACTGTACAAAAAACTTGTGTACAAATCACCAGCTAATTTTACTAATAAAGCATTAACCTTTACGTCGGCCCTATCTGGTGTTTCTATATTGTCCCTGACCCTATCAGAAATACTGCTCCAATCAATTGATGGCATCACAAGATCTATGACCGAGGTTTGGTCTGCGTCTGTAGCTATTTGTTGGGTGCTGGATACACTTCTTATGGGTTCATGTACTACTCCAAGCTGCTCCTCAAAATGTTCCCGGAGATTTAGCGCAACCTTGATCCATTCAAATACCACAATATCTATGTTGGGTGATCTCGGAGCATCAATTATGTGTTCTGGATACCAGTGAGGCGCTCCGACTATTAGCAGGTTGTCGTGTACATCCAGGTTCTTTAGCTGCCATTTGCTGATTACTGCTGTTGGAACGCCTTGGCAATGTTGATCTAGAACGGACTGCAACTCTGAGACAATTGCGCTGGATAACACGAGGACCGCAACACTCGAACCGTACCTGCCACTAACTAAATGGATTATTTTCCTTAGAAGAGGGTTTTCTTCAGTGTTTTTCAATTGCCCGATTATTTCCGATAACGGCGTCATCATCTCATACAAGTCAGGATATCCCGCGCTTGCAACACTCATGAAGTCTGATATGCAATTTTCAGCGGGCGCACTTGACAAGTAAGAATGACTAATAGGAAGCGGGGAGTAGCAATAGCGAAATCCAAACCTCTTGAGTCCTGAAAGAACACCCCTAACTACGGGATCTTCACCATAATGCTTGGCAGCTCTCTCAAACTTCCTTATCCAATTGGAATACTCCCGCAGTGCAGCCCATCCAACTGTATGTACCTGCAACTGCAAGCTATTACATGCTGCGTACAACCTATCCGTTCTGTAAAGCTTGTGCAATGCTGAACCTCCTTTCGCCTGAAATCGATACATAGATTCCAGGTGGAACTTTCAGCCTGAACTGAGGCAGAAGGTTTGGATCTTTTCTGTTGTTTAGTACAAATTGCTCATTAATATCAGTGACGGCGTCGAAATACTTGGACTCAGTCCGGTCCAGAACAACAACCATGCTATATCGTTCGTACGAGACTCTCCTTTCAAAAAACGCCTTAGCGCCATCAAGCAAGACCGCCAAAGTATCGCCGGAATCTATGCCAGTATCATTTAGAGGCGATATGATATCGCTGCGGTATCCCAGATCACCAACCATTCGACGAGGCCTGATAATGTCAGCTATATAGCCTTCCTTGCAATGACCTTTTAAGTCAAATCGCAAGACTGTCTCGGTTATCTCCTCTCTTATGCTACCGATTGTACCAGCAATTAGACAATCATAGGATGACGACGTGAGGAAAGAGACCGGCTTTTCTGTACTGAACAAGAGGCCAATTAGATCGAGGTTTGCATTCAAGCAATAACCTTTTTGGTTGGCAGGAAGCGTAATGGCCTGCCCTTCAGTCAAGATAATTCGATGCGCATCTTTCTTGCGGATGTAATAAGTCAATCCACCACTGCGTCTGCTCTCCAGTTGAATCCTCAATGCAATCTCATTAGTTACAGGATGCTTTGCAGTCCCTACGAAAATCGCTTTCTTTTTCCTGTCGTTATCAATAAACACGAGGGGAGTACCTGGTTCTAACTTACATAACATCTCGAAGTAACGAGAGTAATCCTTGTGACCGGAATTAGCTCCATACACCAAACCCAAAGAAATAAAGCTAACCGCATAATCCCTCGATGGCACTGATATCGCCAGCCTTAGCCTGTAGTGTTTACTGTAAGCAGCTACCCACAACCCAACTTCGATAAAGAACCTACACCAATAAGGTAGAGGTCTCCAATAGTCCGCGAAATACTGAATATCGAACGGTATCATACTACCTATCCTTGCTACCAACCCCACCCCTCCGTTCTCTGAATAGACTCCAACGCAGCAACACCGAATCCATTACGATAATTGGAAAGAAATCCCTGTTCTAACTTTTCTTTCGATAAGCACGATTTGGAATCCTTCCGTTTACGTTGAAAACGTTCATGCGTCAACTCCTCATGGCTATCCATAGAAAGACGAGGCAAACCAAACATCCAAGACAGGTGTTTCTTTTGCAAATGATCATCTTCGAAGGTACCTATCTACATGTACCAGTGGTCATAGGCAGCCACCTAATCCTCCACCCACTCTAGCCACTTACCCTTTTCAAAACCTCCTCTCGCTTCGCGCTTATTGCGCTTTAGTTCGAGGATCTCCTCAAATAACGAACCGAGGTGAAAAGCCAACCCATCAACTACTTCCAGGATATCAGCTAGTTCTTCTAGGTCCCTGCCGCTCTCTATAAACTCATTGAACTCTTCCAATAGTTTGGCTTCCAAACCACGAATGAGTTCTTCCCCACTTACTTCGGACGTACGGTACCACTTCCCGGTTTTCTCGATGAGCTCCGGTATGCGATCTCGTACTAACTTGTTGTAATCAGCTATGATAACCCACTCCTTATTCTATATCTTCCTTGTACAGCCGCGCTATCATCAGTCGCTGCCGGTAGCGCAGGATATCCTCAACATGTTCTACAAGCAAAGGTGACTGCCTTTCAACCACTTCGGGATGCAGGTAAAACATCTTGTTGACTTCATCAAATTGGAAAAAAGGCGAGCTCCTGCTTAAGAAGTAAATCGGATTCTTCTCTGCAAGGCGTGTCCACTGCTCCAAAGACCATTCCTCGAAGCCTCGGCTCGATTTGTCCTGCATATCCTTATCAAACCGCGGATCTTCATAGTAACGCCGCATCGCTCGACCGATCTCAGTGCTGGAGACTGAAGGCAGCAGTTTTCCCCCATCAATAAAGGCTGCAATGGTTGGAATTTTATACATCTTCTTCATATCGGTCGTCTCAAGATCTATAAGAAACTCCTCTATCTTGGTATCCAACCAGCTTTCTTCTTCGGGAGTTAGCTCTCCGACGTCTGCCAAAAAGCGCAGATAACCCTCATGCGGGGCGAGATGGCGCGGCTTAAGGAACTCTCTAGAAACAATGTCAGTTCCCACATGCATGTCTACCCGCAGCGGCCTGCGGCCCAAATCCGCTTTGATCCGGAAGTAATCAGCTCTCATGCGCTCAGGTAGAGGATCATGCTTGCGCATTTCCTCAAAAACATCCAGAAGCCGCATGTCGAAGTTGACAGTACACCCTTCCGCTAGAGCCTCTGAGAGATCATCTATCTTGTAGATCAATNCCCGGTCATTTTGGGGATTGCGTCCCGCCAAAACAAGTGGTNTTAGGTGAGCTCTCTTGTAGTTCCCTATAAAATCTAAGACTGTCAAATACTCCTTGTTGTCGGCTTTACGGAGGCCCCTTCCTAACTGCTGTACGAATACAGTATAGGACTCGGTGGGCCTTAAGAACATTACCAAATCGACTTCCGGGATGTCCACACCCTCATTAAACTGATCAACGGAAAAAATCACTTCAATCTCTTTCCTACGCAGAGCCTCCACTGCAGCCTGCCGCTCCATTACGTAGGGGCCACTGCCGCTGTGAACAGCGACTGCTCTGATGTTGTTTTTCCTAAAGGCCTCTGCCATGTAGTTTGCGTGATTAATTCCGCTGCAGAAACCTAGGGACCGTTCTGACCTGTACTTGCGATAATGCTTGAGGATTAAGTCAGCCCTCTTACTTATGGAAAGAGCCTTCTCAAGTTCATCTGCCGCATAGCGCCCGTTAACGAATGAGATCTGCGTATAGTCGGTCGTATCGTCATAGATTCCGTAATATCGAAACGGAACCAAGCAGTCCTTATTGATCGCCTCTATGAGATTGATCTCATAGACAACATTATCCTCACAGAACTGGAAAACATCTTGGTTGTCCATTCTGTTGCTAATCACGCTCTTTGACCGCATTTTGCTCACGATAGGTGGCCGGCAGAGGCAAAGCATTGCCCCTGCCTAGAAAGCAAACTCCTGCTCAATCA
>JGI24711J26586_10001308_pt1 | contig 19215 bp, 16 predicted proteins | sample BioPla3DNA1_FD_26586 | JGI IMG/M metagenome (IMG submission 26586)
TTTGTTATCCAGCCGATAAAGCATCCAATTGACGCAAGAAGAATTATCTGAAGAAGTATCGTGCATCACCACCATTGTACATTGTGCTAAATAAAAAGTATAGCACAATATTATTAGAACAGCATTAAAAATATTGTGTCTTGGGATAGTAAACGCTACTGTTCAGGCATTGCCTTCTTAACAATTATTTATACAATGAAAAAAGAATACCATTCTTTACATGCTGGAAAATGAAGTGTATAATTAGTTTAATTAAATGAAGCTTAATATTGCATTTGCAGGGGAACCACTATGGTTGAGAAGGTTAAAACCTGACCCTTTATGGTTGAGAAGGTTAAAACCTGACCCTTTGAACCTGATGTAATTAATATTACCGTAGGAAGCAAATAAAAAAGTTTTAAAAGTGCTTGCCTTGCGGCAGGCATTTTTTTTAAAAATTAAAAGGAGACGAACTAAATGGCGGTTAACTATTCAACCCAGATGGATGCGGCAAAAAAGGGAATAATTACGGAGCATATGGTTTGTGTAGCTGTTAAGGAAGGTGTTGATTCGGAGTACATAAGGAAAAATGTATCTGTTGGAAAAATCGTGATACCGGCGAATAAAAACCATAAAGCACTCGAACCTGAGGGCATTGGATTGGGCTTAAGAACAAAAATCAATGTTAACATAGGAGTTTCAGGCGATTGCCATGATATCGATTGTGAGATTGAAAAGGCACGTAAAGCTCTTGAATTGAAGGCTGAAGCGATTATGGATTTAAGCTCATTCGGCCAGACATCAAAATTTAGAAAAATGCTTATTGAAATGTCCACCGCGATGATAGGAACAGTTCCCGTATACGATGCGGTTGGTTATTACGGTAAGGATCTTAAGGATATTACGGCAGGGGAGTTTTTAAAGGTAATAGAAGAACATGCGGCTAACGGTGTTGATTTTATAACGATACATTCGGGTATCAACAGGGATATGGCGCAAGCGATAAGAAATAATAAAAGACAGACAAATATTGTTTCAAGGGGAGGCTCGCTTCTCTATGCATGGATGGAACTAAACAATAGCGAAAACCCATTTTATCAGTACTTTGATGACATACTTGACATATGCTCTGATTATGACGTAACGGTTAGCTTAGGTGATGCATGCAGACCCGGAAGTATCGCTGACGCTACCGATTCTGTCCAGATAAGAGAATTGATAACTCTTGGAGAGCTCACCGAAAGAGCATGGAATAAAAATGTTCAGGTTATTATTGAAGGTCCCGGTCATATGCGGATCAACGAAATAGCCGCTAACGTCGTTCTTCAGAAAAAACTGTGTAAAGGCGCTCCGTTCTATGTTCTTGGACCTGTTGTTACCGATGTTGCTCCGGGATATGATCATATAACAAGCGCGATAGGAGGGTCAATAGCAGCAGCTAATGGTGCAGATTTTTTGTGTTATGTAACCCCTGCGGAACATCTGCGGCTTCCAAATCTTGAGGATATGAAAGAAGGTATAATAGCCGCAAAAATTGCGGCACACGCGGCAGACCTTGTAAAAGGTGTTAAAGACGCTGAAAAATGGGATTATGAAATGAGTGAGGCAAGAAGAGAACTAAACTGGGAAAAAATGTTCTCGCTTGCTATAGATCCTGAAAAAGCCGTAAAATACAGGATGGATTCAATTCCGGGAGCCCGTGACAGCTGTACGATGTGCGGAAAGATGTGTGCCGTAAGGAACATGAACAGAGTATTGGAAGGAAAAGAAGTTAATATTATTTAAGTTAAAAGACTTCACTGCATTTTATCGATAAATAAAAACGATTCGAGGTGTTAATAATGAAAGTCAGAACAATAGCGTATTCGGCGGTTTTAATTGCATTCGGCGTGGCGGGAGGGTACTTTATTTATTTTCCGGTCGGAGCCTCCAAATGTACACCGGTGCAGCATATTATAAATGTTCTGGCGGCCGTGCTGCTTGGACCTGGGTACGCGGTTCTTTCAGCATTTTGCATATCTCTAATCCGCAATATTCTCGGAACCGGAACTGTTCTTGCGTTTCCAGGAAGCATGGTCGGCGCTTTTCTGGCTGGTTTGTTGTACAAAAAAACTAATTCGAAAGTTATCGCGGCTTTGGGTGAAATTTTTGGTACAGGCATACTTGGTGCGATTATTGCCTGGCCTATTGCAAATTTCATGCTTGGCAACGACGCTGCCGCTTTTTTCTTTGTTGGCCCGTTTTTGCTAAATACTGTTGTGGGAAGTATAATAGCTTTATTGGTATTGAAAGCAATGGACTTTGCAAAAGGTTCCGTTAATACAACAGAAAACCGGAAGGAGAATAATAAATGATGAAAAACGTGCTTGCTATTGCAGGGTCTGATTCAAGCGGAGGAGCTGGAATCCAGGCCGATCTGAAAACATTTTCCGCACATGGTGTATTTGGGATGACAGTGATTACCGCTGTAACGGCTCAAAACACATCAAGGGTTATTGATGTCCAGGATATCAGTCCGGATATGATAGGAAAACAAATTGACGCAATATTTGAAGATATTAATGTTGACGCGGTTAAAATCGGAATGGTTTCGAAAATTGAGAGCATAAAGGTTATCGCGGAAAGACTAAGAGAATACAAGCCTAAAATCATTGTGCTTGATCCGGTGATGATATCAAAAAGCGGATACGCTCTTCTTAAGCCTGATGCGATAAAGACACTGATTTCAGAACTTTTGCCGCTTTCTACTGTGGTAACTCCGAACGCTCCTGAAGCAGAAAAAATATCAGGCATAAAAATTAAAACGATGCCGGACATGAAAAGGGCGGCAAAGATTATACATGATATGGGCGCAGAAAATGTTCTTGTTAAAGGCGGACATATCGAAGGCAGCCATTCGACCGATTTCTTGTTTGATGGGAAAAGTTTTAATGTATATGAGTCGGAGTATATTAAAACAAAAAACACACATGGCACCGGATGTACTCTTTCATCTGCTATTGCTTCAAATCTCGCTCTCGGAATGGATATTGTGAGCGCTGTTGATAACGCGAAAAAATACATTACAAGCGCAATAATGCATTCTTTAGCTATAGGGAAGGGAAACGGACCTACACATCATTTTTATGAACTGTACAAAAAAGCCGGTATATTGTGTTAATTCAGGAAAGGATTAAAATGGAACAAAGCATACTATCTGAAATATCGGATATATTCAATGATGTAAAAAGCTTAAAACCGCTTGTTCATCATATTACAAATTACGTAACCGCTAACGACTGCGCGAATATAGTCCTCGCTGTTGGCGCGTCTCCGGTTATGGCTGATGACCCGGAAGAAGTTGAAGAGGTTGTTTCGCTGTCACAGGCATTGGTTATAAATCTTGGCACTTTAAGCAAAAGAACTGCAGAATCGATGTTAAGAGCCGGAAAGAAAGCGAATGAGCTTGGGATACCCGTGATACTTGATCCGGTTGGAGCCGGAGCGATTTCATGCAGAAACCGTACGGCGGAAAAAATCATTCAAAATGTAAAGCTTTCGGTGATTCGAGGCAACATGTCCGAGATAAAGGCAATTGCGGGATTGGGTTCGTCCACCCGCGGAGTTGATGCTTCGGAACACGATATAAATTCTTCAAATGATTTACGGTACGTAAAAAACATAAGTGAAAGCCTGTCTGAAAAATTTGGCTGTGTTATTGCGATAACCGGAACGACAGACATTGTGTCGGACGGCCGTAAAACGGTTTTTATAAGGAACGGCGATAAAATGTTTTCTTCGATAACAGGCGCAGGATGCATGTGTACGTCACTAATCGGAACATTTTGCGCTGTCTGCGGAAATTATCTTAAGGCGGCTTCGGCCGGAATACTTACGTTATGCCTGGCCGGTGAAAAGGCGATTGAAAATTTTATGGGTACTGAATTTGGAAGCGGTAGTTTCAGAACCTTTCTTATCGATTCGGTGTTCAATCTTCAGAAAAAAGACTTTACGGAAAGAGGAAAAATTGATGTTTCATTATAAAACCGATTATTCACTTTATTTGGTTACCGACAGCGCGATGCTTCACGGAATAACCCTTGAAGAAGCGGTTGAACAGGCCGTAGTGGGAGGGGTTACGGTTGTTCAGCTAAGAGAAAAAAATTCTTCTTCGCTTCAATTCTACAAAACAGCGGTAAAGGTAAAGGAGGTTACCGACAGGCATAAAATTCCGCTTATAATAAATGACAGGCTTGATATAGCGCTTTCCGTGGATGCGGCGGGTGTTCACCTTGGCCAGCGGGACCTTCCGTGTAAACCTGCGCGCAGTATTCTCGGCAAAGATAAAATTATAGGAGTGTCAGCGGCAACGCTTGAGGAAGCAATAGCCGCACAGGAGGATGGCGCGGATTACATCGGTGCAGGAGCGTTATTCAGCACCGAGACAAAAACAGACATAAGGAATTTGAGCATTGAACGTTTAAAGGAAATTGCAGGGAATCTGAATATTCCCGTTATAGCAATCGGGGGAATCAACAGCGAAAACGCAGCGCTATTAAAAGGAACAGGCATACGGGGCATTGCCGTTGCATCCGGAATTCTTGCGCAAAGCGATATAAAAAACGCAGCACGGTCGCTTAGAAATATAGTAAGTTCTTTTCGATGTGTGAAGACGTAGATGAAAAGAATTTTAATTGGAGGATTTATTGAATTTGACAAAGTTTAATGTTATTGGAGCAGGCCTTGCGGGATGCGAGGCGGCATGGCAAATTGCGCAGCGAGGCGGGAAAGTAAGGCTGCATGAGATGAAACCGCAGAAAAAGTCTCAGGCTCATCATATAGATACCTTTGCCGAATTGGTATGCTCTAATTCATTCCGTTCAAACAGCCTCGAAAACGCTGTTGGCTTATTAAAGGAAGAACTGCGCCGGATGGATTCTTTGATTATTCACTGCGCCGACAAAACTTCAGTGCCCGCAGGAGGTGCTCTTGCGGTTGACAGGGAAGCTTTTTCATCTCTTGTAACCGATATGATAAATAAACATAAGAATATTGAAATTATATACGGAGAAGTGCAAACCATACCACAGGGAGGCATAACAATCATAGCCACAGGCCCATTNACTTCGGACGTGCTTTCAGTTGAAATATCAAAACTGGTTGGCGATGAATCGCTTTACTTTTTTGACGCCGCCGCACCTATTGTTAAAAAAGACAGCATTAATATGGAAAAGGCATTTGCTGCTTCAAGATACAACAAGGGCAGTGATGATTATATAAACTGTCCGATGAACAAAGAAGAATATACGAAATTCTATAATGCCCTAATAAGCGCTGAAACCGCCGAAGTTAAGGATTTTGATAAAAGGCTGATATTTGAAGGATGCATGCCAGTTGAAATAATGGCGGCAAGAGGAATAGACACGCTTCGTTACGGCCCTATGAAGCCTGTCGGGATAATAAACCCGCACACCGGAACAAAGCCGTACGCCGTTGTTCAGTTAAGACAGGATAATTTTGAAGGAACGCTTTTTAATATCGTTGGTTTTCAAACCCGTTTGAAATGGAGCGAACAGAAAAAGGTATTTTCAATGATACCGGGTCTTGAAAATGCGGAGTTTGTCCGTTTTGGGGTTATGCACCGCAACACTTTCATTAATTCTCCGGTCCTTTTAATGCCGACATACAGGATGAGGAAATATGAGAATATATACTTTGCCGGGCAAATTACAGGTGTTGAAGGTTATGTTGAATCAACCGCCTCCGGTCTTGTAGCTGGCATTAACGCGTACGCCGATGCATACGGAAAAAAACCGGTCGTTTTCCCGAAATCGACTGCGATAGGAGCACTGGCAAATTATATCAGTACATCTTCTATCGGAGATTTTCAACCCATAAATATAAATTATGGGATTATTGAACAGCCTATAAACAGGATAAGGAACAAGAGAGAAAGATACAAATCTATCAGCAAAAGGGCGCTGGAATTGATAGATAGTTTTAAGACAAATTAAACTCCTATGCGTATATTTATATGAAGCCATAAAAAACGATGCATTTTGAATATCCAAAATAAAAGCATATATGGTCAGTCTTAGTTTTCAACAAACACACATATGGTACGGTCTTTTTTTCGATAAACATCTAAGAGGTGTTATACTGTTATCAGGGAGGTTAAGGAGATGAAAAAATTAACAAAATCAATATTTGTTCTGCTTCTTTTAATTGCGGCCGGAATTTGGCTTGCCACCGGTTTATACACAATAAAAGCGGATGGCGGCGAACAGGCGGTAATTACACGTTTTGGTAAATTTATCGACATCAAAACCGAAGCCGGTTTGAAATGGCATATACCGGCACCGATTGAAAGGGTTGAGATTGTAAAATGCGATGTGCTTCGCAGTATGGAATTCGGATACGCAACGACAAGAGCGGGCGGCTCGGCACAGAAATCCGAATTCGCCGTTAATCCACGCGAGGCGTTAATGATAACCGGAGATGAAAGCCTCGTAAATACCGAAACGGTAATTCAATATAAAATTACAAATGTTAAGGATTATCTTTTCAATGTCGACAACCCTGAAGGCACGCTTAAAAATGCCGCTGAAGCGTCAATAAGAAGGATTGTCGCAAACCATACGATGGATCAGGTCTTAACCGATCAAAAGGATATGGTGCAAAATGAAATACTTCAGGATTTGCAGGAAATCTGCGATTTGTATGGGCTGGGAATGCGGATTCATCAGGTCGCGCTTCAGGCGGTGTATGCGCCCGCTGAAGTTGAAGAGGCTTTTAATGATGTAATAAAAGCAAGGGAAGACAGGAGCCGGTTTATTAATGAAGCGAGAAAATCCAGAAATGAGATTGTCCCTGCCGCGGAAGGGAAAGCCGCGGAAATGCTGAATCAGGCAAACGCGTATAAAGAAAAGCGTATTTCTGAAGCACGCGGAGATGTTGAGAATTTTAAGCAGGTACTCAATAATTATATGCTTGGTGAGGAAGTAACTCGTACAAGAATGTATCTTGAAACAATGCAGAAAATACTTCCCGGAGCGAAAATATACATAATGGACAGCGACAGCAATACATTAAAATTTCTTCCGATTGACGGTTTGCAGTAACATATAAAATTTTAACAAGTTTTTAAGATGTTTTGAAAAGTATAAGGGAGGGTCGGCAATGGAACAGAAATTTGAAGGAATAAATAATTCAAAAATAATAGATCTTGATAAAGAAAAAACAAAAAAGATTATGAAGAACATACTATATATCATAGCGGGGATAATACTGTTTTTAATTCTGTTCAATTCGTTCACATTTACCGTTGATGAGCGGGAACAGGTAATAGTTACTCAGTTTGATAGAATTGTAAGGGCTGTTGTGGATGATAAATCGGATCCGTCTTATGACATGTTAAAACAGGATGAAAGATACAAAAACATAAGGATTGACGAGAAAAAGGGCTTATGCTTTAAACTGCCGTTAATACAAAAAACCAGCTCATATACTAACAAGCTGCTTACATATGATACCGATCCGGAAGAAGTATTTACGCTTGATAAAAAAACAATTGTACTTGACAACTATGCCGAGTGGGAGATAGTAAACCCAATCCTGTTTATGCAGAACCTGGGCAGCATATCATTAGCCCATCAGAGAATTGACGAATACATATACTCAAGACTTCGCGAAGAGATCGGAAGAATTGATGCAAGCAAGCTTGTTGCCGACAAGGATTATGTATCGGAAATGCTTTTTAGGGTCAGGGATTTTGTTAACGGCCAATTGGAAGCTCAGGGGATAAAAATAGTCGATGTAAGAATAAAAAGAACGGAATACCCGGAAGCAACATATCAGAACATATTCGAACAAATGAGATCAGAGCGTCAGGCGGTTGCCACCGAGTACCGGTCCGAGGGTCTTAAGGAAGCACAGAGAATACGTTCGGAAGCCGAAAAGGAAGCTACGATTATTGAAGCACAGGCTTATGAACAGGCTCAAAAGCTGCGGGGAGAAGGCGACGCTGAGGCTCTTAAGATATACGCCGAGGCATATAACAGGGATCCTGAGTTTTATCAGTTTTGGAAAACACTACAGACTTACGAAGATGTTATAGGCGAAGATACAACAATTATTATCAGCCCGGATTCGGATTTTGCCAGGTATATATACGGTAAAGATTAAAATCAGCAATTAACAAAAAACCTTATTCCCGGCTGTATGCAGCGGACATGTAAGGGTAGAAAAGGCCCTTGCTCGCCGTCAACACATATTTGCATTTTTTTATCGGACTCAAGCCGACATTCTCCGGCGCGAAGGTAAATGATATTCCTGTCACCGGATAAACCGCTGGAAATCATCTTTAGAAAAATGTTTGCAAGTTCCACCGGTTTTGCGTTTTTAAACAGTAGGATATCAAACAATCCATCGGATATGTCGGCTTCTATTAAAAAATTTGAAAAGCCTGCAGCATTTCTCCCATTCAATAAAATGAACAGTATTACGTTTTCTTCAATACTGTAATTCTCGGTTTTCACTAAGATATTAAATGATTCTAACTGCGGCAGCTCGCCAAGTGCCTTTAAATAATACGCCGCGGGGCCAAGCGCCTTTTTTATTTCATTGTTCGTATTAAACGATGCGCCGGCGAATACTCCGCCGCCTATGTTTCCGACAAAATAACGGTCGCTGTTAACGCATCCGATATCAACAATCCTGGTCTTTCCGGCAAGGATAACATTTACCCACTCGTCCATATTGTCAGTCATTCCAATACCTCGAGCAAAATCATTGCACGTCCCGCAGGGAAATACGCCTAAAGGAAGATTAATACCGTTTTTCATAAGAAAATTCACTAAATAATTAAGACTGCCGTCGCCGCCGGATAGAACAATAAAAGAAAACTTTTCTGATTTAAGCAGTTCATGGAGATTTTCATCGGTATTTGATGTGTCAAACATCCGAAATGGGACAAGAAAAACACCGGACTGCTGGAACTTCTTAATGATATAATCAATCTTATTCTTAACGCTTTGATCTCCGGATTTCGGGTTGTATAGAAAAAGTCCTTTCTTCATTTATTGCACTCCTATAAAATAAGCGTAATATAAATAAAGGGCAGTTAAAATTGTACAGGGATTATTCTTCCCATATTCCGATCATTAAAACTCGTTTTAACGCTGTTAGTTGTTCCGTCTTACTGTACTTATAAAATATTTTTAACTGTACAAAAATTGCTTGGAAATTTTAACGCATCGTTATTATTTTCAATAAAACTGTGACCCTTTGTTTGTATAAACTACAAAAAAATTAAATAAAAAGCTGTTGATCTGGAAATTATCATTTACCGGAGATGTGGAATAAATTAATTGTGTTTTGCAGGACAGTAATGATAGAATAACATTGTAAAATTTCTTTTGTTGCTTTAAACTGTCCTGTTTTCCGTCTGTTAAGATAATTATAAAGACCGCTGAAGACAGGAAACATGCTAAAAAGAAGAAAAGAACTGTTATATTGAGGTGGTTTCCGGATGGATCGGAATAATAAATTTTTAAGCGGTGTATATTACGATTTATATCATAGAAGAAAGAATAAAACCATTAGCAGTCAAAATACGGACTCAAGCGGCCAAAAAACAAACCCGGATAGCGGCAGCGAGCAATTGGAATCCGAACTTAAAACAATAATAGACGAATTTTACAGCAAACAGGGTATATCCAGCCATCAGGAAAACGAGTCAAAGCCTTTTATGCCGGACGAGATTAGGGCTGAAATAGAAAAACTAATCGGCCTTAATAATATTAAAGAAGATATCGAAGCGCTTATGGATTTTGTAAAGATACAAAAACTTAGGCGGGAACATGGCCTTAAAGGCAGCAGAATTGTGCTTCATACGGCATTTATCGGAAATCCCGGCACCGGTAAAACGACTGTTGCCAGGCTTATGGGTGAATATTTTAAAGCCCTGGGAGTTTTGAAGAAGGGGCATCTGGTTGAAGTAACCCGAGCCGACCTTGTCGGGCAGTATGTTGGAGCAACGGCTGCAAAAACGAACAAAATAATAGACAAAGCACTTGACGGGATTCTTTTCATAGATGAGGCATATGCTCTTTCCACCGGTGATGACAAAGATTTTGGAAAGGAAGCCATTAATATACTTGTTGACAGGATGGAAAAAGACAGGGAGATGCTTGCCGTTTTTCTTGCTGGGTATGAAGACAGCATGAAGATGTTTCTTGAATCAAATCCGGGTCTGGCATCGAGAGTTTCACGCAAATTTTATTTCCGCGACTATACAGGCACCGAGCTTTTGCAAATATTCCAGCGTCAGATGGATAAAAATGAATATACAATGTCCGATGAATGCCTGAAAGTTATGGAGAAATATTTCTGCTATTTGTACGATACCAGAGACAACAATTTCGGCAACGGAAGGGTTGTAAGAAATATATTTGAACGGCTGGTTAAATGCCAGGCCGATCGGCTTGCCGAGGAAGACGAAGTAACGGTTGATATGCTTAAAACATTCACGATTGAAGATATCGAAAGAGCCGTGCCGGTAAAAGATATAATAGTTACATCGGATAAGCTTGATTCAGTTATGAATGAGTTGGAACAGTATGTTGGACTGAAAAATATAAAGGATCATATAAGAAGTCTAATAAATATGATTAAAACGAACCAGAAAAGAGAAGAATTAGGCTTGCCTGTGAAGCAGCTGACATACCATGCCATATTCTGCGGTTCTCCCGGTACGGGAAAAACGACAATAGCACGAATTCTTGGCCGTATATACCAAACACTTGGTGTTTTGAAAAAAGGACATGTTGTCGAGGTTGATCGTAGCGGCCTTGTGGCAGGATATGTAGGGCAGACCGAAGAGAAAACAAACAAGGCTATAGACAAAGCCATGGACGGAATTCTGTTTATTGACGAAGCATACGCCCTTGCAGGCGGTAATAATGATTTTGGAAAAAATGCGATCGATACAATCCTTAAGCGCATGGACGACGATAGAGAAAGGCTTATTGTAATTGCCGCGGGATACACTGAAAAAATGCGTATGTTTATAAACTCCAATCCCGGGCTGAAGGATCGTTTTTCGTGGACTTTTGAATTTAAAGATTATACGGAAAAAGAACTTATGGACATTTTTCTGTTATTTGCGCAAAAACAGCATTACATTTTAAGTGATGAAGCGATCAAGGCTTTATCGGATCATTTCCATAACATTTACAGGCTTCGGGATGAACATTTCGGAAACGGCCGTTATGTCCGCAACCTTTTTGAAAAGGTTGTTATGGAACAGTCAAGTAGAATCGGAGCAAATATTGAAAATGTAAAGCGTGATGAATTATCGATTATAACAGAGAACGATGTATCAAGAGCACTTCTGCTGCTATAATTAGCGGTATTAATATTTGTAATGTTCAGATATTACTTTTTGAGCTATTTTTTGTTTGCTTTGTTGTACAATAGTTCTACAAATTGTCTGGACAGTGACGAACAAATTAGCATCAATACTAATTTTTGATTTATGTCTTGTATACAAAAAACATATGCGTTATAATTGTTTTGGTTGAAAAAGCTTGATAATAGCTTATTACAAGGTTTTATTACCTGGTGATATATATCATTTTAATATTATTTATGTATAATACGGTGCATACTGATATTGTACAAGATAAGCAAAAGAATAAAAGCTAATATAAGGAAGTGTATTGATATGAGCGCTTTTTTAGATCGAATATCCGAGAGGGCCAGAGCCGAAAAAAAGACAATTGTACTGCCCGAAACTAGTGATATACGGGTAATTAAAGCGGCTTCAATGGTTCTTGAGAGAGGTATTGCAAATGTGATACTGGTTGGAAATGAAAAGAGCATTAAAGAGCTTGCAGCCGGTATAAACATCGAAGGAGCAGTAATAGTCGATCCGGAAAACTCCGACAAAATGGAAGACTATTCAAATTACTTTTACGAGCTGAGAAAACATAAGGGGATGACTGTTGAAAAAGCAAAAGAAACATTGAAAGATCCGTTATACTGGGGAGTAATGATGGTAAAAAAAGGAGAAGCGGACGGCATGGTTGCCGGAGCTGTATACTCGACGGCCAATACATTGCGGCCGGCGCTTCAGATATTAAAAACAGCTCCGGGGACAAAACTTGTATCCGCTTTCTTTATTATAGTTGTTCCGGATTGTGAATATGGTGAAAAGGGAGCGTTTTTATACGCCGACAGCGGTTTGGTTGAAAATCCCGATGCGGATCAGCTTTCGGAAATCGCCATATCTTCGGCTAAATCCTTTAAAATTCTTATCGAAGCCGAACCGAAAGTTGCGATGCTTTCATACTCAAGTTACGGCAGCGCAAAAAGTGAATTAACTGAAAAAGTAATTGAGGCTACCAGGCTTGCAAAATTAAAAGCTCCTCATTTACTATTGGACGGTGAATTGCAGGCAGATGCGGCAATCATTCCTGAAGTGGCGGCTTCAAAAGCCCCGTCAAGCCCTTTGAAAGGGAATGCAAATACGCTTATTTTTCCTGACTTGAACAGCGGAAATATAGCGTATAAGCTGACACAAAGGCTCGCAAAAGCCGAAGCGTACGGTCCTATCACGCAAGGTATTGCCAAACCGATAAACGACTTATCAAGAGGCTGCAGTGCTGAGGATATAGTCGGTGTTGTCGCAATAACCTGTGTTCAAGCTCAAAATTGTGATTGATTATGTTACTGGGGGGAATATTTAATGAAAGTATTAGTTATTAATACGGGAAGTTCTTCTTTAAAATATCAGTTGATAGATATGAATAATGAAAAGGTTCTTGCCAAGGGCCTTTGTGATAGAATTGGGTTAGACGGCTCGTTTATCAAGCAAACTATTAATTCTTGCAATGAATTTAAAAAGGAAACCAAATTAAACAATCATAATGAAGCAATAATGGAAACAATATCTTTATTGACCGACAGCGGCATTATAAAAAGTATGGATGAAATTACGGCCGTCGGTCACAGGGTTGTACACGGCGGTGAAAAGTTTTGTAAATCCGCTCTGATTGATGAAGAGGTAATAAAAGCAATTGAAGAATGCATTATTTTGGCTCCTCTTCATAACGGTCCGAATATGGTTGGTATAAAAGCATGCAGGGAGATTCTCCCAAATGTTCCGATGGTTGCGGTTTTCGATACTGCATTTCACCAGACAATGCCTGACAAGGCTTTTATTTATGCACTTCCTTACAGTTTTTATCAGGAAAAAGGAATAAGAAGGTATGGTTTCCACGGCACGTCGCATAAATATGTTGCCCAGAGGGCTGCCGTTGTTCTGAATAAACAATTTAATACTCTTAAAATTGTAACATGTCATCTTGGTAACGGCTCAAGCATATGTGCGGTTAAAAATGGTGCCGCCGTCGATACAAGCATGGGCTATACGCCGCTTGACGGGGTAGCTATGGGCACCAGGTGCGGTTCAATAGATCCTGCTATAGTAACAGGTTTAATTGAACATGATAATTATAACGCGGCCATGCTTAATGATCTTTTAAATAAAAAATCAGGTGTTCTTGGAATATCAGGTATAAGCAGTGATTTCAGAGACCTTGACGAAGCAGCTAAGAAAGGCTGCGAAAGGGCAGAATTAGCGTTGAATGTTTTTTCATACCAGGTAAAAAAATATATTGGAGCATACGCCGCGGCAATGGGTGGAATAGATGCTCTTGTTTTTACCGCTGGGATAGGAGAAAACAACAGCGATATCCGCAAAAGAATAGTGGAAGGCATGGAGTTCGTTGGTATTGAAATTGATGATGAGAAAAATCAGGCAAGAGGTATTGAAATTGATGTCAGTAAGCCTAACGCCAAAGTAAAGACCCTTATTATTCCGACAAACGAAGAACTTGCTATAGCAAGGGAAACTGTGAGCCTTTTAAATAATTTTAAACATGACAGCGCTGATAAGTCTTACTTTTGCGAAAAGGAGAGGGTACATTGAAAAAAGTATTGAGGGTTCAAATGTCTGATGGAACGGTATATGAAATTCCGGCTTTAATTATTGCGGAACACAGGGCGGATTTTTTTGAAGATAATTCAGCCAAAAAACTTACATACCATGCAAGCTCCGTACAGCCGAGACTTAGAAGCGCTGAAATAGAGTTTGCTTTGAAAAACGACAATGTTTTGCTCGAATGGGCTTCAAGCAGGATGAAATGGAAAGATCTTGAAAAACATGCCGTTAAGGTTTATCCCGATACGCAAAGCTACGAAAAGCAATGGGCGGAAGCCCCAAAACAAATCATAAGTGAGTAAATCCTGCCAATCAGTTTTTGTAACCGTTCGGATTTTACTTTTAACTGTTGTACATAGTTTTTATATTATGCATCCGAACGGTAACACGATACATAGTCAGGCATGTTTTTCCGCAAACATTTAATTGACAACATGTAAAAGAGCGTGATAAATTTTAATGTAAGAATTTTTATACCCAATGCAGGTATTGATTATTTATTTTTGCTGTTAGGATGATTTACTGCTGACATCTGATGGGGGTTATAATATATGGTAGTATGCAAATTTGGCGGTACTTCAATGGCCAATGCGGAACAGATAAAAAAAGCGTGCGAAATAGTAACATCAAACACGGAACGCCGTCTTGTTGTTGTGTCCGCTCCGGGAAAAGAAAATGATGAAGACAGCAAGGTTACGGACATGCTTATTACGCTTGCTGATAAATTTCTGAAAACAGGTGAATGTGAAAAAGAGCTCATGGCTGTTGTGGAGCGATACCGCAAAATTGCCGAAGGTTTGGGCTTAAGAAACGAAATAATAAAAGATATTGAAAACAATCTTAGAACAAGGATATCCCTTGGTTATGACAACAGGGAGAAGTTTATCGACCGCATGAAAGCCGCCGGTGAAGATAACTGTGCCAGATTAGTCGCTAAATATCTCAGAAGCATCGGATATGAAGCTAAATATATAAATCCGAAGGATGCCGGCTTCATTTTAAGTGATGAATACGGTAATGCAAGGGTTTTACCGCAATCAATGAAAAATTTGTCAAAACTAAAAGAAAATAGAGGTATTATGGTTTTCCCGGGTTTTTTCGGATACTCTCATTCAGGTGATGTTGTAACGTTTTCAAGAGGCGGTTCCGATATTACCGGTTCAATACTTGCTGCAGCCTTAGAAGCTGANGTGTATGAGAATTTTACTGATGTCGATTGCGTATTTGCAGCGAGCCCGAAATTAGTAAAAAACCCNAAAGCTATTCCGGTTCTAACTTATAAAGAGATGCGCGAACTTGCATATGCAGGCTTTTCGGTGCTTCATGAAGAAGCGCTTGAGCCCGTNTATAAAAAAGGAATACCTGTTAATATACGNAATACAAACAATCCTCAGGCAAAAGGTACAATGATTGTTCCCAAAAAAGATACAATGAACGGGCCGGTTACAGGGATAGCCGGAGCAGGAGGATTTATCACGATAAACATTCATAAATATATGATGAACCGTGAAATAGGTTTTGGCAGAAAGGTTCTAAGGATCCTTGAAGAAGAATCAGTTCCTTTTGAGCATATGCCTTCAGGTATAGATGATATTTCCGTTATTCTGCGAAAGCGTTTTGTTGATGATGAAAAGATATCAAGAATAATGGAACGCATTGCGCATGATTTATTGGTTGATAGTGTTACAATAGGTTATGACCTGGCACTTGTTATGGTAGTTGGTGAAGGAATGCTCGAAACTATTGGGGTCGCAGGCAGAGCGGCTACTGCGCTTTCAAAAGGCGGGGTTAACATACACATGATAAACCAGGGCTCATCAGAAGTAAGCATAATGTTCGGAATAAAAGAAGAAGATTTAAATAATGCCATAATATCTTTATACAATGAATTCTTTAATTGAATGATTCTTAAATATGGGAACAATTAATTCGCTTTCTTTTTTGGATCATGCGGGTTTGTCAGTCCAATATGTTCTCAGTTTCCATTTTTTTTAGCATTATGTTGACATAGCAACAAGCCTATGATAGTTTGAGATATAAGAGGTGAGTAAGCTATGCGGAAAAACATGCCTGCAATTGATAATTTTTGTACAACTCTTCCTGCGTACATAACCGAGATGCTTCAAGCTGAAGCCGAGAATAATGAAACAACCCTGTCTGATGCTCTTCTGAATATACTTGAAAACCATTATGGAATAGGTAATTGGAGAGAAAAGCTTACAAACGATACTCTTAAACATTTGGAATTGGTAATGAAACCATATGGTAATAACTTGTGGAAAAAAGAGGTTTGTGAGAAGGATAAAACATTTAAGGTATATTTTAGCGTGGATTTGCCATTTAAAGCTGATGTTGTTCTTGAGGTTGCAAAAGCAAGGTACGGGATCCAGTTTATTATATATACAACAGCAAAAAAATACCGAAAAATGTTTAGAAACTTTTATTCACATTACAGGGACGGGTTGCTTAACAGAGATATGCAATTGGAGGAATTTGCCCGTTTCGCAGCAATCGGGTATAAGCGAAACTTTACGTCTTTTAATATCAAGGAAATAACCGATAGTAATTCTTTTGCGTTAAAGCTGACAGATGACTGCATGTTTCTAAAAAATATTATTCTAATGAATAAATGGAGCTAATACTCGATTTATTTTCAACATAAATAAGTGCGGATAATATTAAAACATAAGTTCTAAGGAACTCATGCAGGTGATTCGGAGTAAAAATCCGATGAACCTGCTTTTTCTTGTTAAATTAATGTCCTTAGAAAAAATTAGTAATACGAAAGTCCTATTGACACATATATACAGATAAAGTAATATTACACCAAATAAACTTACAAAAAAAGGTACACAATCCAAATTTATTGTTAGATTTGCACCTGTATAAATTTTAGATTTACGGGTTAAAATTTAATGTTTTGCTGTACGACAATCCCCAGAGCATAAATTACTTTAATACTTGTAATACAGTTTATAAATGTATAACTTAATGAATGATTATTAGATATGTCTTTTGTTTGTGAATGTTCCAGGCCACAATAAATTAACCTTGAAAAATCGAAATAAAAGAACCTAAAAATAAACTCAGAACACCGATACATAGTCAAATTAAATAATCCGAACTTTGAAAATTTCATAGAAAATGCAAGATAATTAATCTTAAAAAGAAGTGACTTACTTGCATAAATACAACTTGACCGGAGCAATAGAGGTTTAGAACCTTGAATGAAATAGTAAAAGAGAATTATAAAAATATAAAGGGAAATCCAAAGATTTAATCACAATTGGAAGGCTTGAGTAACAGCATACATGCAAAAGAAAACAGCGTTAATATTAAAAACTGAAAATATCCATGAACCCATTGACAATAATTGTTACTTAGGCATATAATATGATTAATTTAATTGTTGACCAATTATTTCTTTTTACTAAGATAATTTGCAGCTTGTTATTACGGAGGAAATAAAAATGGCAGCGTCCTATAATTTAATTGGTTTTGTGTTTTTTTACTTTTTTAGCTTTGCCTTTTACTTTTACTTTAAAGGCACGGGTAATTTAATATGTAAAAAAACGCAATCACAATCAATGGGGTTATAGGACAGTAAAAACGGTAAATGTATAAAAGGAGGCTCGATTGTGAGCCTCTTATTTTTTTAGGGAGGTGTTATTATGGTTGTCGTACTGAAGCCGAATGTTTCAAAAGAAAAGAGGAACGAACTGATTCGCGAAATAGAAGCAATGGGCGTGAAAGTCCAGGTTACCGAAGGTACTCAAACATCAATCCTCGGCCTTGTAGGCGACACTTCTAATCTTAACAAATACCGGATAGCATCGAACGAAATTGTCGCTAATGTATTACGGGTGCAGGAACCATTTAAGAAAGCGAACAAGATGTTTAAGCCGGACAATACAATTATTGACATAGCCGGAAGAAAAATAGGTGAAGGCTATTTTACCGTAATAACCGGCCCATGTTCGGTAGAGAGTGAAGAACAGATTGAAGGGATAGCCAAAGCCGTTAAAGCAAACGGAGCCGCCTTTTTACGAGGAGGCGCATACAAACCGAGAACTTCGCCTTATTCNTTTCAGGGACTTGGTCTTGAGGGATTGGAATATTTAAAAATTGCGAGGAAAAAGACAGGTCTTCCGATTGTTTCTGAAATTATGTCACCGGACCTAGTCCAGCGTTTTGTTGAAGATGTTGATATAATACAAGTTGGTGCAAGAAATATGCAGAACTTTGTTTTGCTGAAGGAACTCGGTAAAACAAATAAGCCGATACTATTAAAACGTGGACTTTCCGCGACAATAGAAGAGTGGCTTATGTCTGCCGAATACATTATGAGTGAGGGCAATGAACAGGTAATATTGTGCGAGAGAGGTATAAGAACCTTTGAAACATATACAAGAAACACTTTGGATTTAAGTTCGGTGCTTTCGATAAAAAAACTAAGCCATCTGCCTGTAATCGTNGATCCGAGCCATGCAACCGGCCATTCATGGATGGTTGAGGCTATGACAAAAGCGGCGGTGGTCGTCGGCGCGGATGGGGTGATAGTTGAGGTTCACAACAATCCTGCACATGCATTATGTGACGGTTCACAGTCGATAACCCCTGAACAATTTTCCGGCCTTATGGATAAGATTAAAAAACTTGTGGAAATAGAAGGGAAAGTATTGGTGGAATAAATGAAAGTATTAAAGCTAAGCCTTAAGCATAAAACGGTTCCGATTGAGATTGAAAACGGTTTGTTTCAAAAAGCTGCACAGCGCGTTAAAGAACTTTTCGGCAGCAGGAAAATAATGCTCGTTACAGACAGCAATGTAGGACCTGTCTATGCAGAGAAACTCTTTGCAAAGCTGAAGGATTTAAACACCGAAACAGGCATATATACCGTTCCCGCAGGGGAAAGCAGCAAAAACCATGAACAGCTTCTGAAGCTTTACGCTGCTTTTGCCAATTTTGGAATAACAAGAGGAGATATTGTAATAGCGGTTGGCGGAGGCGTGACAGGTGACCTCGCGGGGTATGCCGCTTCAACATGGCTTAGAGGAACAGGATTTGTCCAGATTCCTACATCACTTCTTGCAATGGTTGATTCAAGCGTTGGCGGAAAGGTTGCGGTTAATCTTCCACAAGGAAAAAACCTCGTCGGTAATTTTTATCACCCTGAAATTATATTAATAGATCCGCTTCTTCTTAATACACTGCCCGATAAATATTTTTTCGACGGTATTGCCGAGGTAATA
>JGI24711J26586_10001310_pt1 | contig 19197 bp, 21 predicted proteins | sample BioPla3DNA1_FD_26586 | JGI IMG/M metagenome (IMG submission 26586)
AAAGATATTGTGTTTTCCGGCAGGTCCTCAAAAGAACCATCTACAGGTCCTAATCCGATGTTGCTGAATCTCCCAATATTATTGATCTCCATCATAAATTTCTCCTTTATTTACCGATTTCCAAAGCCTTAAGTGCCATTGCTTTTGTTCCGTTCATTGCAGTAACATTTGCTTCATAGGCTCTCGTTGCGGATATTAAATTTGCCATTTCTGAAACTATATCCACATTAGGCATTAAGACATAACCACTTTCATCAGCGTCGGGATGCCCGGGATCATAAATTCTTTTAAAGGGGGAAGGGTCGTCTTGAATTGAATTTACTTCTACCCCCATTAGATTTGATTTTTGTCCTTTTGCATGTTCAAGATGTTCGGAAAAACTTTTTTTATTGTCTTTGGTTCCGAATATGACTACCTGTCTTCTGTAGGGGGTACCAGCGGCCGTTCTTGTTGTATCGGCATTGGCTATATTTTTAGAAATTATATCGGCTCTCAGTCTTTCCGCGGTGAGCCCGGATGCACTGATGTTAATCGAGTTAAAAACTGACATTATTAACTACCTCCCTTCGTTTATGATAAATTTAATCCTTCGAAAATTGCTTTGTATCTTATCGGTCAAAACATTATAAACAATTTCATTCTTGGCCCTCTCTGCCATTTCCACATCAATATCCACATTGTTTTTATCCATTCTGGTACTGAAGTTATCCTCAGTTTTTATTTTATATTTAATATCGTTTATGTTTATATCGTTTATACGTATATGCCTAGGATTTGTAACAACACCCTTTAATTTTCCGCCACTGAGTTGCTCCCTTAGGATTTCCTCGAAAAGTACTACCGATTTTTTAAAACCGGGGGTTTCGGCATTAGCGATGTTGTTTGTAATTATCTCGTTGCGCTTCCATGAAGCATCTAAAGCCCTTGCTAGAAGGTTTATGTTTTTATACATTTTCGACCTCCACCGACAATTTTTTATACTATCTTAATTATACAATGTTTTTCGCCAGGAACAATAATTTTCCAAAGATCTATGGAACCATTTAGATAATATATCATATATATAGCAACTAGTCACCAATTTATACTAATATAGTTAAATATTTGACAGAATAAGACCAACTTCCTGCTTTGTTTATCACATTTTAATTTTCAGGACTAAATTACTATATAACGGTTCCTTTATCCCATTAGTAGGGAAACCCGGCATACTAAACTTGTTTATGGTATCAATAATTATCAACCTCAATTTCCTTTTTGTGTGCAATATCTGTAATTTCGATTATTCTATCCTTTGGAAGTAACCAGTTACTTACCTTAGTATAATCTGATAGTACTATTTTGTCAACTATTAGTTTTATTGGCATATACATGCATTATTCTGGTTAAATATGTATATAAATTAAAATATGCCCTACAAAAAATAAACAAAAATTTTCCAAGTTAACCCGGAAAATTTTTGTTTATCATAATATTTTTACAAGGGTCTTTGTACCCCCTTTTATGTTACAAATATCAGCTATACAATTCACTTTGTCTGCAAAGGTTATAAATTAAAACTAGCCTTCAGTTTTTTCTTCATATTTGCAATCCCTGTTACTGCATACTATTCTGTCACCTTTTTTACTTTTTCTACATACTAATATACTTTCACATTGCGGACAGTTTTTACCTACAGGCCTGTTCCAAGATATAAATCTGCATTGCGGAAAATTACTGCAACCATAAAATAATCTGCCTTTTCTGGATCTTCTCTCTATTACGTCTCCGTCCTTACATTGTGGACATTTTACACCAATTTTATGGAGAAAGGGTTTAGTCTCATTACAGTCAGGATAATTCGGACAAGCCAGAAATTTGCCATATCTGCCGTGTTTGATTAACATAACAGCTCCACACTTTTCACAGTTTTCATCACTTTCTTCTACTAAATTGACCTGTTCCATGTGTTCTTCAGCATTAGCCAGCATTTTATAAAATGCTCCATAAAATTCTGAAATAAGCTTTCTCCAGTCATACCCGTCTTCCTCTATGTTGTCCAGTCGTTTTTCCAAATCAGCCGTAAAATTAACGTTTATAATTTCAATAAAATATTCTACCAAAATTTCATTTATGATATATCCTAGTTCGGTAGCAACAAGATACTTGCCCTCCCTTTCGACATAGCCTCTCGCGAGTATTGTGGATATGGTCGGGGAATAAGTGCTGGGTCTGCCTACTCCAAGCTCTTCCATAGTTTTTACCAGAGATGCTTCCGTATACCTGGGTGGTGGTTGGGTAAAATGCTGTTTAGGCAATTTCTCAATTATGTTTACAACATCTCCTTTTTGTAAGTCAGGTAACTCTATATTCTCCGATACATTTGCATAGCTATATATTTTTAAAAACCCGTCAAACCTTAATATGGAACCTGTGGCTTTAAATATAATCCCGTTTACCTGAAGATCCACAGACAAGGTATCATACAAAGCCGGAGACATTTGGCTTGCTGCATATCTTTCCCATATTAATTTGTATAGGGAATATTGATCCTTGGTTAATGAAGGTTTAACTATATTAGGATGTTTACCGATATCCGTAGGCCTTATGGCTTCATGTGCATCCTGCACACCCTTCTTTTTTGTACCGGACTTTTTAGAAGATTTCTTTTTAGCATATTTTTCACCTATGTTGTCTATAATGTATTGTTCCAAAATTTCCGTAGCCTCGTCCGAAATCCTGGTGGAATCGGTCCTCATATACGTAATAAGGCCCACAGTCCCCTCTTTTTTCAGATCTATGCCCTCATAAAGTTGTTGTGCCAGGGACATTGTTTTCCTGGTGGAAAACCCAAGCTTATTAGAGGCTTCCTGTTGAAGTGTGCTCGTAGTAAAAGGTAAGCTTGGATTTCGCCTTTTTTGGCCTTTTTTAACGTTTGTTACGGTTAGAGCATCGTCTCCCATAACATCTAAAATTCTATTTACTTCTTCTTCCGTATTTATGTCTTTGTTCCCTAAATCATCAGCATAAAACTTAGCCTCAAACTTTTCTTTTTTATCGTTTTCCACCTTCAGAGTTAAACTCCAGTACTCTTCCGGTTTAAAGTTTTTAATTTCCTCTTCCCTATCTATGATAAGCTTTGTAGCCACAGACTGTACCCTGCCGGCACTGAGTCCTTTTCTGACATTTTTCCAAAGGAGTGGGCTGATTTTATACCCCACCAACCTATCTAAAACCCTTCTTGCCTGCTGTGCATCTACTAAATTACGATTAATAGGCCTCGGTTTCTTTATCGCATTTTTAATAGCGTTTTTGGTAATCTCGTTGAATTCAATTCTGCAAAGATCATCTTCCCCTATTCCCAAAGCCCTCGCTAAATGCCATGAAATAGCTTCACCTTCTCTATCAGGGTCCGTCGCTAAATAAACTTTTTTCGATTTTTTTGCCAGAGCCTTGATTTCTCTTAGCACCGGTCCTTTGCCCCGTATAGTAATATATTGCGGCTCAAAATTGTTATCTATATCAACCCCGAGTTTGCTTTTAGGCAAATCAATAACGTGTCCAACGGATGCCTTCACAACATAATTCCTTCCCAGAAATTTTTCTATGGTCTTTGCCTTTGCCGGTGATTCCACAATTACCAGGGATTTTGCCAATTAATCCACCTCCGCTATGCCGTAGTTTCCTCTAAAACTGTAAAAACAGAACCAAACCCTTATATTAGACTGATTTTACCTTGCTGCCGTAAATATTTTTCCCGGCATCTGATTTATATAACCTTTAATTTCTAATATGGTTAAAATAGGATTTAACTCGGATGCTTTTATTCCGGTTTCATTTATGATTAAATCAATGTTTATCGGGTTCCTTTTCACTATATTAAACACCTGTGTTTCCAGTTCACTTAAATCGTTTTTTGCCAACTGCTCTGTATTTGTTTTATGCATTGAATATCTATATTTGAGATTTTCTATTATATCATCGATTTCAAGCAAAATTCTGGCCCCGTCTCTTATCAGCTTGTTAACCCCCCTGCTTTGAATATTGTTAATGTTGCCCGGTAATGCATAAATATCCTTTCCCTGATCCAGCGCAAAATCTGCAGTTATTAATGCTCCACTCTTTTCAGGAGCTTCAATTACAATCACACCATCTGACAGTCCACTGACAATTCTATTTCTGGCGGGAAAATGATACTTCAACGGGGGTGTGCCCAGACAATACTCCGAAATAACACAGCCCCTTTCAAATATTTTATCCATTAAAGCTCTGTTTGAGGCCGGGTAGTATTGATCCAATCCACACCCGAGAACCCCGATGGTATAACCATTACCTTCCAATGCCCCCCTGTGACCGCATGTATCCACCCCTAGGGCCAGCCCACTTATGACTCCGACGCCCCATTCTGCAAGCTCCTTTGCAAATCGATGTGCCGCCCATTTACCGTAGGGTGTTGCCCTCCTAGTGCCTACTATGGATATTAATGGCATATCGAACTCTATTTTATTTCCTTTTATAAATATTGTATATGGAGGATCGTATATATTTTTCAATTTGGAGGGATAAGCGGAATCGTAAATTGTTAGAGGAAATATATTATTGTCCTTTAGGGCTTTGGAAATTTTAATGAAGAATTGCTCATCCCTATTTTCCATGATTTTGTTGGCTAGTTCCTCCTTGCCTCCCAGTGCATTAACAATATGTTTCCTGCCTGCATACCAAACTTCCTCTATATTATTATGAAAATAATTTATTAAACACTTTATATCCCTATTACCGATACCTTCTATATGACTTAACCATATAACGATATCTTTTTTCTCCAACGCCATATCATATCCCCCGAATTACTGAACTGTTTTATTAAAAATAATATACTGCAGTTAGGTGCCAGACAAAAAATTCAATATTTAACTGCTTTTGTGCAATGCTATTATACACCATAATACGAAAATAACAAATTTTCTTGCGGATTTTAAGGAGTTAATCCACTCAAGTTTCTATACTGTAAGGCCTCGGCTAAATGATTTTCATAAATAATGTCTTTCCCATCCAAATCAGCTATGGTCCTTGCCACCTTTAAAATTTTACTGTAACCCCTGGCACTCAGATTCATTTTACGGAAGGCCGAATTCATCAATTGTTGAGCGGAAGGCCCTAAGGAACAGTACTTATTTATTGCCGCCCCGTTTAATTGGGAGTTGAACAGATATTTTGTTTTTTTATATCTTTCCAGTTGAATCTCCCTAGCCCTTTCTACACGTTTTCTTATCTCCCTCGAAGATTCTGATCCTTTACCACCGGTCAGATTTTCATATTTTACAGCAGAAGTCTCAACTACCATATCTATTCTGTCCATCAAAGGACCTGAAATTTTATTGACATACCTGTTTATTTGGTGAGGGGTACAAACACATTGCTGTCCACCTTCAGTCCCGTAATATCCGCATGGGCAGGGGTTCATTGCGGCCAACAACATAAAATCCGCGGGATAGGTGTATGAACCGTTTACACGCGATATATGTATTACCTTATCTTCTAAAGGTTGTCTCAATACTTCCAGGGAAGTTTTGCTGAATTCCGGGAGTTCATCGAGAAACAATACACCATAATGACTCAGGGATACTTCCCCCGGTTTAGGGGTTCTTCCTCCTCCGGTTATGGCCACCGTTGAACTTGTATGATGTGGGGAACGGAATGGTCTGCTATGAACCAACCCTTCGTGGGCATCGAGCAGTCCCGCTATACTATATATTTTTGTAATTTCCAAGGCTTCCCGAAATGTTAATTTTGGAAGTATTGAGGGCAACCTCCTGGCAGCCATGGTTTTACCCGATCCCGGAGGCCCTATAGTCAACAAATTATGACTTCCCGATGCTGCAATCTCCAGGGCTCTCTTTAAATTTTCTTGGCCATATATGTCCTTAAAATCCTCTGAATCAGTTTCTTCCTTACAATTATATCTAAAAGGCTCTGTATGTGTACTCAACCTTTTTTCACCTATGAGGTGAAGTGCTATATCGTTTAGGGTGTGCACGGGTATTATTTCTATACCATCCACAACCCTCGCTTCTTCTAAATTTTCATATGGTACTACTACCTTTTTTATACCCCTATTATACATTTCCGACAACATTGGAAGGACTCCATTGATTTTGTTGGTTTTACCGTCTAGGGATAGTTCCCCCAGTATCAATGTATCATCTAATTCTTCTAGGGGGACCTGCATAGAAGCACCTAAAATCCCTAAAGCAATGGGCAAATCAAAGTGACTACCTTCCTTTCTGGTATGCGCCGGCGATAAGTTAATTGTAATCCGCTTTAGGGGAAAATCCAACCCGCTGTTTTTTATGGCGGCTCTTACTCTGTCCTTAGATTCCTTTATGGCCATATCAGGTAACCCTACAACGTTTATATTTGGTAGTCCGTTAGATATATCCACCTCTACATCTATTACAGTAACTATTAATCCTGTTAAACAGCAGGTTTTTACTTTCGATAACATAAGTCCACTTCCCATTCGTCAGTTTTAATGGTTTCATTTGCTTATAACCACCATGTTTTTTTATTGAACATAAAAAATTAATCAGCATAACTAACCTGACTGATTAGATTATATGATTTCTCCAATATATAAACTGATTCTATATATAAAAATTTTTTCCTGCAATTTTTTTAACTTTGTGCAAGCCGTTGCTCTATATAAACAATTAAAATGCGTTTTCTATGTGATCTATTTTATATTTTTTCCCCATTAATTTCACTTCTACAACGTCAAATCTATAACTAAAACAGTCCTTGTTTAATTTTTGATACAGTATATATTGCTGTGATAACTTTTGTATCTTCTGTTGTTTTTTATAGTTTACCGCTTCCGAAGGCATACCGTATATACTTGAGGTTCTGGTTTTAACCTCAATGAATACAATGATATTTTGTTTCTTAGCAACAATGTCCAACTCTCCCAATTTTGTGCGATAATTGCAATCCAGTATATTATAACCCTTCTCCCTTATGTAATTTGCTGCTAATTTTTCTCCTATTAAACCAATGCGTTTATTCATAATACTGCCCCCCAGGGTACAAACTATAGTATTTTACCTAAAAATGTTTTTCTATGCATCGGGCTTGCACCATATCGTTTCAACGCTTCCCTGTGTGCCTTTGTGCCATAACCCTTATTTTGTTTGATATTATAATTTGGATATTTTGTATGCCACCTTTCACAAAGCCGGTCCCTTAATACCTTTGCCACTATGGAGGATGCTGCTATTCCATGACTGATATCGTCACCTTTAATAACAGCTCTCTGCGGAATGGGTAGGTCTATTTTTTCCGCATCTATTAATATATAGTCAGGAATAATTCCCTTTTCATTTTTATCCCTGATTGATATGACAGCTTTTTTCATTGCCAGTTTAGTAGCATTTTTTATATTAATTTTATCTATGGTTTCTGCGGAAGCCGTGCCTATACCCATAGCTACACATTCTTCTTTAATAATTTCATATAATTTCTCTCTTTTTTTAGGAGACAATTTTTTGGAATCCTTAATACCTTCTATAGCTAAACCCTTTGGCATGATAACTGCCGCGGCCAGAACCGAGCCGAATAAACACCCACGGCCCACTTCATCACAAAAAGCTATGTAATTGTACCCTTTATTCCATAACGAATTTTCTATATCTAAGGTAGGCATTCAGTTTTCCCCTCCGATTACTACTTTTTCGTTATCCTGTTCAATTTTTAACCCCCAACTTACGGTTTCTCCAGGGAGATACGCCCAATCGTTGCAGACCTGAATTCATTCAATATTATATTTGATACCCTGAGATAATCAATTTCTTCCCCCTTTAAAACACATCCCCTATTCCTTGCTATATGATCCATTAAATCTATAACAATATCATATTCCCTCTCTACTTTATATCTTACAATAATTTTTTCCCTATAATTAGCCCACAGTATTTCCAATAATCTATACGCCAATGTTTCAACGTCCATTATCTCGTCTTTAATGGCACCTATAAATGCCAGGTTTAATGCAACCGTAGAATCTCCGATTTTTGGCCATAAAATGCCGGGAGTATCCAATAGCTCCATATCCCTTCTCAATCTAATCCACTGTTTTCCTTTGGTTACTCCTGGTTTATCCCCTATTTGTGTGCTTTTTTTCCCCGCCAATTTATTAATAAGTGATGATTTTCCAACATTAGGTATCCCAACAACCATTATTCGTACGGGCCTTTGCCTTCTCCCCTTCTTTGCTAAGGCATCCATTTTGGGCTTTGTAGCTACTTCAGTCTCGTTCATTACCTGCCTTATCCCATCACCGGTAATTGTATTAACGGGAATTGCTATGATCTGTTGTTCCTTAAAATATTTTGCCCACATTGATGTAACCATGGGATCCGCCAGATCAATTTTATTGAGTATTACAATTCTGGGTTTATTGTCTATAATTCGGTTTAAGTCAGGGTTTTTGCTACTCAACGGTATACGAGCATCCAATAGCTCATAAACTATATCCACCAATTTAAGTTGTTCCCTTAAAAGTTTTTTGGTTCTTTTCATATGTCCGGGATACCAATTAATGTTCATTATTCCTACCCCCAAAAACATGTCCATGACCTATATATCGAAAATCAAGAGCCTAAGATCGGTGTGCTTGGACACAATGTATATCATAATAATAAAGAGACTGATGTCAGTCCCTTCAAATTAGTATTTTTTCCTTTCTTTGATTTTAAACGCTGCCTTGCCGATCCTATCACGTAGATAATAGGTTTTGGCCCTTCTGGCTTTACCTCTTCTGATGACTTCAACTTTTTCTATTCTAGGAGAATGTACAGGGAATGTTCTTTCTACTCCTACACCTGAAGCTATCCTTCTGACTGTAAAGGTTTCAGAGATCCCGCCCCCCTGTCTTTTGATTACAATGCCTTCAAATACCTGAATTCTTTCCCTGGTACCCTCTCGGATTTTAACGTGTACCCTGACAGTATCCCCGGTACCAAATCCATCAGTATCCTTTTTTAGCTGTTCATTTGTGACTATTCTTAAGATATCCATAATTGCCTCTCTCCTTCTCATGGACGTTCTTATAATGTATAAAGGACCGTCCATTCTACCTTGTAAATTATATCATAGCAATTAAAATATAACAATATATAGTTAATCAATTGCTCAATAGTTATTCTCTTTAATACTATTCAGAAAATCTTTTTCTTCATCAGTTAGCCCTATGTTTTTCAATAATTCCGGCCGTCTTTTATAAGTTAATTTCAGGGATTCTTTTCTCCTCCATTCGTAAATTTTTTTATGGTTACCGGAAATAAGTATATCAGGTACTTCCAATCCCTTAAAACTTGCAGGCCTGGTATACTGTGGATATTCCAACAAACCGGAATGAAAAGTTTCATCCTCATAACATTGATCCTGTGATAACGTCCCCGGTAATAACCTGGTTATAGAATCTATAAGTACCATAGCCGGTATTTCTCCACCCGTCAATACATAGTCACCTATTGAAACCTCATCGGTTATGATTTCATCTATTACCCTTTGATCGACTCCTTCGTAATGGCCGCAGAGCATTATAATATGTCTTTCCCGAGAAAATTCGATTGCCATTTGCTGATTAAAAACTTTACCCTTCGGGGATAAATAAATAACCCTGGGTTTCTCGCTTTCCTTTAAATCCAGCATATTGATTACATAATTGTAACAGTCGAAAATAGGCTGGGGAGCCATAATCATTCCCGGGCCCCCGCCATAGGGGTAATCATCCACTTTTTTATGTTTGTTATCGGAAAAATCCCGTATATTGATATATTCAAGGTCGACAATATCTTTTTCCTTTGCACGCTGAATTATACTGTTGTCTAAAGGCCCCAGAAACATTTCGGGAAACAGGGTCATTACTTTGATTATCACTATATCATCCCCTCTATGGGATCTATAATAATTTTTCCTTCCTCTAAACAAATTTCGGGTATAAATTCCTTAACAGCAGGTATCATAATTTCCTCATCATTTTTATCTTCTATAACATATATTTCGCCGGAACCCGTTTGGATTATATCTTTTACTTTGCCAACGTATTCATTTTCTACAGTATATATGTCCATTCCGATAATATCAGCCATGTAATGTGTATCTTCCGGCAGGTTTCTTCGCTGGCTTTCATCAATAAGCAGATACCTGTTTTTAAATTTTTTAACTAGGTTGATGTCTTCATATCCTTTGAAGGATAGAAGCACAACAGTAGGCATATATTTTACACTTTTTATATAAAACTTTTCGCTTCCACTGTCCATATAGACCCAATTTAATTCTTCGAAACGTTCCATATAATCTGTGAGGGGAAAAACTTTCAGATCCCCTTTTATTCCATGTGTACCAACTATCTTACCTACTTTCAGCATCTTTCCCATAATAGATACATGCTCCCTTTTCAATATACCTTGAACAAAAATTAACTTACCTTAGCATTATTGAATGATCTCAACAATTACCCTTTTGTTTTGCTTTGTAGCAGCAGCCTTTACAACTGTTCTGATCGCCTTGGCGATCCTCCCCTGCTTACCGATTACTTTCCCCATGTCTTCGGGAGCAACCTTTAATTCTAAAATAATTGATCGATTTCCTTCTATTTCATTAACATTTACTTGTTCAGGATTATCTACCAATCCTTTAGCAATAACTTCCACCAAGTGACCCATTTTTTCTACCTCCCAATTTAAGGTAATCATTAAATTATACCATTTTTTCTGAACAAATCCTTTACCGTGTCTGTAGGTTGTGCACCATTTTTTAACCACTTTTCAGCTCTTTCGCCATCAATCTTAATTTGTTTTGGCTCGGAAATCGGATTGTAGTACCCAATCTCTTCTATAAATCTTCCATCCCTGGGAGCTCTTGAGTCTGCTACTACTATCCTATAGAAAGGTCTTTTATTTGCACCCATTCTTTTCAGCCTAATTTTAACCGCCATTATTCCACCTCCCTCAAAAATAATTACTATCTACCGAAAAAAGGTATTTTAGGTCTTCCACCTTTTTTGATAGATCTTTCCATATCTGCAAACTGTTTCATCATCTTTCTGGTTTGCTCAAATTGCTTTAATAATTTATTCACCTGTTGCACAGAAGTTCCACTACCGGTTGCAATCCTTTTTCTCCTACTTCCGTTAATGATGTTTGGGTTTTGTCTTTCTTCCCGGGTCATGGATTGTATAATAGCCTTAACATATACCAACTCTTTGTCGTCTATGTCCAAATTTTTAAGCTGTTTGCTTCCCATACCGGGAATCATCTCAAGTATTTGGCTAATAGACCCCATTTGCTGTATTTGTTGAAGTTGATCCAAAAAATCATCAAAAGTAAACTGTTGGCTTCTGATTTTTTCTTCCAACTCTTTGGCCTTTTTAGCATCAAAGCTTTCTTGTGCTTTTTCAATGAGGCTGAGCATGTCACCCATACCTAAAATTCTGGATGCCATCCTATCAGGATGAAACGGTTCCAAATCGTCAAGTTTTTCGCCAAGTCCCACAAATTTAATAGGTTTGTTGGTAACGGCTCTGACTGATAATGCAGCACCCCCACGTGCATCCCCATCCAGTTTCGTTAATATAACACCATCAATACCTAACCCCTTATCAAAATGCTCCGCAACATTTACAGCATCCTGGCCTGTCATGGAATCTACCACCAAAAGTATTTCATGGGGTTCAACTGCAAATTTTATGTCTTTGAGCTCCTCCATAAGTTCTTCATCGATATGGAGCCTACCTGCTGTATCTATCAAAACAACATCATTACCCTTATTGATACTATGGTCTATACCGGCTTTTACGATGTCAACCGGATTTTGTCTGTCTCCCATGGTAAATACAGGCGCTTCTACCTGTTCACCCACAACCTGAAGTTGCTTTATGGCTGCCGGCCTATATACATCCCCGGCAACTAGTAAAGGTCTTTTTCCCTGTTTTTTTAACATTCCTGCTAACTTGCCTATAGTTGTAGTTTTACCTGTTCCCTGAAGACCTACGAGCATTATAACGGTAGGGGGTCTGGAGGCAAAATTGATTTTACTTTGGGCTTTTCCCATCAATTCCGTTAATTCCTCATTCACTATTTTTATAACCTGCTGGGCAGGAGTTAAGCTTTCTAGGACCTCAGAACCCACCGCCCTCTCTTTAAGCTTGTTTACGAAATCTTTAACAACCTTGAAATTAACATCCGCTTCCAGAAGAGCGAGCCTTATCTCCCTCATAACGTCGTTCACATCTTTTTCTGTTAGTTTACCTTTATTTTTTAATTTTTTGAATACGTTTTGAAGTTTCTCCGCTAAATTTTCGAAAATCATAGCTACACCTCTCTCATAAGAGCCCAATCATTCAGAGACTTATACAACTCATCCTTAACATGAAAAATTCGTTTCTTCAGTTGCTCAAGATAAGGAATTGAATCCAGTTCGTTTTCTAAATCAATTATACTATCTAACATTTTTGAAATTTTTTCATTTTTAATATTCACAAGTTTTATAAAATTGAGTTTTTCTTCGTATTGATACAATAGCTTTTCCGTTCTTTTTAATACATCATAAACAGCTTGTCTGGATACATTAAATTCTTCAGCTATTTCTCCTAATGACAAATCTTGGTTATAATAGAGGTCTACTATATCCCTTTGCTTTCCAGTCAACAATTGATTATAAAAATCGTATAAAACTGAAATTTCCACCGTTTTCTCTAACATATAGGCACTTCCTATCATTCGTCTGTAAAGTAGAACTACTTTACAGGTGTAATTCTACACTAATAAAAATTGCATGTCAAGCATTTTATTCATCTTCTTCAAACATTGCTCTAACAAATGTTTGGGGATCGAATTCCTGTAGGTCTTCCATCTGTTCTCCAACCCCTATGAGCTTAACAGGAATGTTTAATTCCCTGCTTATTCCCACAACTACCCCTCCCTTTGCTGTTCCGTCTAATTTTGTCAATACAAGGCCGGTAATCTGGGTTGCTTCCTTAAATACCTTTGCCTGTTGAACGGCATTTTGTCCGGTGGTAGCATCCAAAACCAACAGGATCTCCTTAGATGCATCACTGTATTCTCGGTCAACAATCCTGGATATTTTGCCCAATTCATTCATTAGATTCTTTTTGTTATGAAGTCTACCCGCAGTATCGCATATTAATACATCGATTTCCCTTGCTTTTGCAGCATGTATAGCATCATATATGACAGCGGCGGGGTCCGCACCCTCTTGGTGTCGTATTACGTCGACACCTACCCTATCACCCCAAACTTTTAACTGGTCTATGGCAGCAGCCCGAAAAGTGTCCCCTGCAGCCAATAACACTTTTTTGCCTTTGTTTTTAAAACGGAAAGCCATTTTAGCAATAGAAGTTGTCTTCCCTACACCATTTACACCTACAACCAGAATGATCGCAGGTGAAGGATCTATATTAATTTGAGAATCCGGTAATTCCTCCAGTATTCCCCTCAATTTTTCCATAAGTAATTTCTTAATTTGGATAGGTTCCAGGACCTTCTCCTCCCTAACCTTGTCCTTTAAATCATCCACTATTTCCAATGTTGTCTGAACACCGATGTCTGCGGTAATTAGGATTTCTTCAAGTTCCTCGAACAGGTCTTCATCTATTTTTTTATATAATTTTAACAGGTTATCAACTCTGTCGACAATCCCTTTTTTGGTTTTAAAAAGCCCGTCTTTTAGCCGTTTAAACAAATTATATTTGGATCCATCCACTGCTTCCTCCACCTGTATTTCTTGTGTCTTTTCCATTTTTTCTTCGTCCGGTCCATCCTTTTTAGGGGCCTCATATTCACTTTTTTCCGGTAAACCATTCACTTTATCATTTTTTTTCGTAAATTTATCAATAAAGCCTTTAAACATCCTTTTCCTCCTCCCCTCGAACGATTGTTTAACAATTGTTTTTATGGCCTAACCTGACTTACAAAGTAAATCAATGATAGGTCAAACGCAACCAAACATCAAATTTGCACCACGGGCACCACCGTTTATATTCCTACGGAGTAAATTAAGGTTGCACGACTAAAGGGGTGAACAAATTTATAATGTTTGTCTGCGAGCGGTCGTTTAGTCGTTAGTCCAATGCTTTTTTGGCGGCATTTTGTTCCGCTTCTTTTTTGCTTTTACCCCTTCCTTTGCCCAATACTTTATTGCCAAGTATTACTTCGACCTCAAAGGTTTTATCATGGTCAGGTCCCGTTTCATTTATTACTTTGTAACTGATTTTATCATCAAATTTACTCTGCAATAACTCCTGAAGATCTGTTTTATAATCCCTAAATAAATCACCCGTACTGGCCAACTTTATACTATCTTCCAACATGTTTAAAACAAACTTGCGTGCTGTTTTAATCCCTCCGTCCAGATATAATGCTCCTATAACTGCCTCAAATGCATCTGCCAATATGGAAATTCTGTCCCTTCCCCCCGTCACTTCCTCACCTTTGCCTAACAACAGATATTTACCCAAGTTTATCGATTTAGCTTGACGAGCCAGGGACGGCTCGCACACAACATTAGCCCTCACCTTTGTTAACTCGCCTTCAGGCAAATTGTTATACTTCGAATAAATATATTCGCTGACTACGGTACTCAAAACTGAATCACCCAGGAATTCCAGCCTTTCATTATTATAGGTATGTTTATCCCTGCTTTCGTTAGAATATGAACTGTGAGTCAGCGCCTCATTTATAATATCCATTTCCTTGAACCTATGTTTTATTATGTCTTGAAATTCCTTTAGCTGTTCCAAGCGTCTTTTATCCGGTTTCATCCCATTATTACCCCCATAATTTCCCATAATAATTATAATATAATCCTATGTATTTATTTGATTTAGCCCGTAATGAACAAACAAACAACATTTAATAAAATATAAGGTGTTGTTCAATAGAACAGACAATATAAAAAGCTATATCAAATTTTCTTTATTGTACTATTATTTCATTTTAATTGCAAAAAAATTATAGGAAGAGGGCCCCCTTCCTATAACAAACACGGTCTGGAAAATTTATTCATATTTTTTGAAAATAACGGCGGCGTTATGTCCACCGAAGCCCAAAGAATTTGAGAGGGCATATTTAATATCTGTCTTTTTTGCCATATTTGGAACATAGTCCAGGTCACATTTCGGATCCGGTGTTTCATAGTTAATTGTAGGAGGTATGATTCCATTTGCAATTGCCATAACACACACAATAGCCTCTACACCCCCGGCAGCACCCAGTAGGTGGGAGGTCATCGATTTTGTTGAGCTCACACTTAATTTATATGCGTGCTCCTTAAATGTCTTCTTAATTGCCTCAGTCTCAAATTCATCGTTATAAACCGTACTTGAGCCATGTGCATTAATATAATCCATAACATCATAATTTATATCGGCATCCCTCAAGGCACATGCCATGGCCCTGGCAGCTCCCTCTCCTCCCGACGCAGGGGTGGTAATATGATATGCATCAGAGCTCCTGCCATAACCTACAAGTTCTGCATAAATATCGGCACCTCTTCTAAGAGCATGTTCCAGTTCTTCTATTAAAAGTATCCCGGCACCCTCCCCCATTACAAATCCGTCCCTATTTTTATCAAAAGGCCTACTGGCCTTCCCGGGATTACTATTATTAGTCGACATGGCTTTCATAGAGCAAAATCCCGCTATGGACAGTGGTGTAACGGAAGCCTCTGTACCTCCCGTAATCATAACATCCGCATCCCCATACTGAATCGTACGAAAAGCTTCCCCGACAGCATTTGTGGAGGATGCACATGCAGTAACAACCAGTATATTCGGGCCTTTTGCTCCCAGTACAATGGACACTTGGCCGGACGCAATGTTAGGTATCATCATGGGAACAAAAAACGGGCTGATCCTTTTCGGACCTCTTTCCATGAGTTTTTTAGCTTGATCTTCCAACGTGTTCATACCGCCCATACCTGCACCTAAAATAACACCAAAACGTTCCGCGTCTATTTTTTTTATATCTAGTTCCGCGTCCTCCACCGCCATCTGTGCGGCAGCAACCGCGAATTGAGTAAACCTATCCATTTTTTTGGCTTCCCTTTTATCGATATAATCTTCAGCATCAAAATCTTTTACTTCTGCGGCGATTTTAGTGCTAAAATCCTTTGTATCAAATTTCGTAATATAATCAATACCGGATACACCGTTCATTAATGAATTCCAAAATTTTTCCTTACCGATGCCTATGGGGGTAATACATCCCATTCCCGTTATTACTACTCTTCTTTTCATAATACCACCTCCCATATAAAATCCCGATTTAATCGGGATTTTGTACAGCTATTTGTTAGCCTCTATATAATTAACTATATCTCCAACATTTTTAAAGCTTTCAGCATCCTCGTCCGGAATTTCAATACCAAATTCGTCCTCAATGCTCATAACTATTTCAACAGCATCCAGGGAATCTGCCTCTAAATCGTCCATCAATGAAGTGGTTTCCGTAATTTCACCGGCGTCCCCCACTCCTAATTGTTCAGCAATAATTTCAGCAACTTTTTCAAATATCATATTGTTTCCTCCTTAACTTTTTATATTTATATATTTTAAAGCAGCTCACATTGCCATACCGCCGTCGACATGAATTACCTGACCGGTGATATAACCGGCTTTGCTACTGCCTAAAAACACTATTGCATTTGCAACATCCTCAGGTTTACCATACCTTTTCATAGGAATGGTTCCCACTATGCTCTTCTTAATGTCTTGGGGCAAAACCCCCGTCATGTCAGTTTCTATAAACCCGGGAGCAATTGCATTAACCGTAATATTTCTGCTTGCCACTTCCCTTGCCAAGGATTTTGTAAACCCTATGACACCGGCTTTTGATGCACAGTAATTCACCTGTCCCGGATTTCCGATAACACCCACTACTGATGATATATTTATAACCCTGCCGTATTTCTGTTTGATCATTTTCCTTATAACAGCCTTTGTGCATAGGAATATACCCTTTAGATTTATTTCTATTACTTGGTCCCAGTCCTCTTCTTTCATCCCTATGAAAAGACCGTCTTTTGTAATCCCGGCGTTGTTTACCAATATATCTATCCCGTCAAAATTTTCTTCGATTTCGCCGATCATTCTATTTACTTCTTCAGCTTTTGAAACATTTGCCCTAACCGCTAACCCCTCAACATTAAACCCTCTTATTTCCTTTATAACATCTGTTGCACCTTCTTCATCGCTTATGTAATTTATAATAACATTTGCACCCTCTTTAGCAAAAGCCAAAGCAACAGCTTTACCTATGCCCCTGGAACCCCCTGTTACTAAAACAGTTTTTCCCTTCATATCCAAATCTACACCCCCAATTTTACTTTTAATAATTGTTTAAAATCGTCCACATTTTCTACATTATAGATGTTTACTTCAGCTGCTGCAGCTCCTGCTGTTCTTTTTATAAGGGACGATAAAATTTTGCCGGGTCCGACTTCTATAAAGGTTCTTACCCCTTTATTTATCATCAACAAGACAGAATCCTCCCACAGTATGGATTTGCTTACTTGGTTAACCAAAGAAGGTATAACTTCCGAACCGAAAGATATGATTTTTGCATCTACATTTGTCACAATGGGTACTTCGGGATCATTTATATTTAATTGTTCCAGATCTTTTTGAAGTTTTTTCCCTGCGCCTTTGAGCAGACTACAATGGAAAGGAGCGCTTACCGGTAATAAAACAGCCTTTTTAGCACCGATTTCCTTTGCTTTTTTAACCGCTGCTTCTACCGCATTTACTTCACCTGAAATAACTATTTGTCCCGGGCAATTGTAATTGGCAGCCTCTACTGTCCCATGTTGTTTTGAATCTTCAATACATAATCTGACTTTTTCCCTATCCAATCCCAGAATAGCCGCCATAGTTCCCACACCAATGGGAACTTCATTTTGCATGTATCTGCCTCTTTTTTGCACTAACTTAACAGCATCCCCGAATGAAAACACATTTGACTTAACCAAGGACGCATATTCTCCAAGACTTAATCCTGCGGTTATGTCACAATCAATCCCCATTTCTTCCAATACCTTCAATATGGCGATAGAGACAGTTAATATAGATGGTTGGGTGTTTTCTGTCTTTGTTAATTCATTCTTCGGGTCCTCAAAACAAAGCCTTGTCATATCTATGTTTATTTCCTCACTCGCCTCTTCGAAAATGGTTTTTGCAACCAAGAAATTATCGTAAAAATCCTTTCCCATTCCCACATATTGAGCCCCCTGGCCCGGAAAAACAAAGGCAATTTTATTCATTTATTATACCCCCGTATAAAACTTACCTACCAGGTCAAGTTGGCTTCCGGCACCTGATATAATTTCTTCTATTATTTCCTTGCAAGATTGAATTTTGGTAACCATGCCGGCAACCTGACCGGCCATCACAGAGCCATTTTCAACATCACCGTTCACCACGGCTAATTTAAGTTTTCCTTGCCCTAACTTTTCGATTTCTTCCGCTGTGGCTCCTTCCTTTTCCAGCTTGGAAAACTGTCTTGTAAGTTTGTTTTTCAATGCTCTCACCGGATGTCCGGTGATTCTTGCCATAACCACGGCATCCCTGTCCTTTGCTCCTAATATCATGTTTTTATAGTTTTTATGTACCACGCATTCTTCCGCACAAATAAACCTTGTGCCTATTTGTACACCCTTCGCACCTAGGGACAAGGCGGCCAATAAACCCCTCCCGTCAGCAATTCCTCCGGCTGCAATGACGGGAATGTTAACCGCATCCACTACCTGGGGTACCAATGCCATTGTAGTAAGCTCACCTATATGTCCTCCTGCCTCCGTTCCTTCCACAATAACAGCATCTACCTCCAGATTCTCCATTCTTTTTGCGAGTGCAACAGAAGGTATAACCGGGATTATTTTAACTCCGACGCCTTTTAGTTTTTTAATGAACTTAGCCGGATTTCCGGCGCCTGTTGTAACCACAGACACTCTATGTTCACATACAATATCTATTATTTCCTCCACAAAAGGAGATAACAGCATAATGTTTACCCCGAAGGGTTTATCAGTAAGTTTTCTGGCCTTTATAATCTCCCCCTCAACAATCTCGGCAGGAGCGTCACCCGCGCCGATTATGCCTAATCCTCCTGCCTCGGATACGGCTGCTGCCAGTTCAGCTGTGGC
>JGI24711J26586_10001311_pt1 | contig 19196 bp, 9 predicted proteins | sample BioPla3DNA1_FD_26586 | JGI IMG/M metagenome (IMG submission 26586)
ATCTCCAATTCAGGAATTTGTATAATCGGGCAATTATCTTTGCTTCTGTTGTGATTTCGGCATACCCAATAGGTTTTGCCTCCGCAGACTTTTCGCTTGAAAAGCGCTCCGCACTCTCCGCATCGTATTCTTTTACTTAAGGGATAGATGGAGCGTTGCGACATGCCGGGGATACTCCTGCTTCTGTTCAGCTCCTGTACCCTTTCATAAATACGGGATGAAACAATAGGGGGGTGGGAGTATTTAAGGTAGTATTTATCCCGTTCACCCTTGTTGCGCTTTTTCTGGAAAGGTACCGTATCGGTGGTATAACGTTTTTGAATCAGGGCGTCACCCATATAACGCTCATTTTTCAGCATGTAGTCAACAGTGCTGTACTGCCATCTGTCCTTTCCGTCCCTTGTGGGGATACCCTGTGCGGTCAGCTCATCTGCGAGCTCTTCCTTGCTTTTTCCGTTTAAGTAGCTGTGGAAAACATACCGGACAATTTCAACTTCCTGTTCGCAGATTTGCAGGGTTCCTTCCGTCAGGCGGTATCCAAAGGGCGCTTTGCAGGTAATGAATTCACCCTTTTTCATGCGTTTTTGGTAGCTCCACCGCATACTATCGGATATTGCTACAGACTCTTGTTGGGCACTGCCGGAGAAGAATGTCAGGAGCATTTCATTGCTGATTTTTCCGGTATCAATATTTTCCTTCTCGAAATAGATGGTCACGCCGATGGATTTAAGTTCCCGGATGGTTTGCAGGCATTCCCTGGTATTCCGGGAAAAACGGGAGATGGATTTGGTCAGGATGCGGTCGATTTTTCCTCTGCGGCAGTCGCGAAGCAGGCGCTGGAAATCATCCCGCTTATCCATCCTCAGCCCGGTGATGCCCTCGTCAGCGTAGATGTCCACCAGTTCCCAATCTTCATTTTCCTCTATCAGCGTAGTGTAATAGTCAACCTGTGCTGTAAAGGAGTTTAGCTGGTCGTCGGAGTCACTGCTGACACGGGCGTATGCTGCGATTCGCAGCTTGCCGCTTTTGACCTGTATCGTTGGTTCAATCACGATAACCTGTGGAGCTTTCGGCTGAAGCTTTTTAGCCAAAGTCCCGTCTGTCATATTTTGGTCTGTTTTCACGGCTTTTCGCCTCCTTTCTTGTCAACAACAGATACTACCACACAACCATTTCGATAGCTATCACCAAAAGCACTAAACAAGCAGAATAGAAGCGCCTAATTGTCCGGCAATACGCGAAGCGGTTTTCCTGCCTATCTCAGGTGTGATCTTACCAATGGAAACCAGCCAGTCCAAGACATTGAGGATTGCGATATAATCGGCATTTGTAGTGATTTTATCATCAGGCCCGTTCATCTTTGGTATCCTCCTATTCAAATTTCATGGCGATGCCGGGATGCAAATGGCTTAATTCCGTTAAATGGATTTCGCCCTCCAGCGGGGAATAAAGTTCAACGCCAAGCTGATCCAGCCCCCGGATGAAGTCCATTGTTTTCGCAGTATCCCTGCCCAGGCGTGAGACATTTACGATAAGCAGCACATCCATTTTGCCTTTCTCTGCGGCTTCCATGATCTCGGTCACTCCGTTTCTCTCAAAGCTCAAGCCGCTGCCGGTATCCTGGGATTCTCCGACAACCTCAAAGTCCATTTGCTCGGCGTAGTCCAGCAGTTCTTTTCTCTGTCCTTTCAGGCAGCCGTGCTGATCCTCCGGGGCATCAATACGGCAGTAAGCCCATGCACGTTTTTTTGCTTCCATGTTCAGATCCCTCCATATTCAATAAAATTTTAGTTTTAATCTCACAAGGATGCGGCAGGGCGTCCTCTCCTGCCGCATAGTTTCTAAGATCAAAGCAATAGTGCTTGTTCTTCATTTTCAGTCTGAAAAACATCTCCAGACATTGTGCTTAATTCGACACCACTTCCCAAGCACCAATGGCGATAGCTCAAACTATCCGTGGTTAGCAGATATCACAGGAATTCCACCTCCCCCTCGACGAGCGGGCTGCACTCTGGGACCTAACCTCGACTATGCAGGAGTATCATTATCCACTGTCCGTTTCATTGCGAAACAGTCCACCACAGACTGTTTTATGGTCAAGCTTTATCGCTCGTCACCTTCGATGCCATCGCTTTTTCGAATGCCTGTCACTCATCCGAGGCAGTCTCCGCGCACTTACCAATGTCGCTGCCGCTCATCACGGCCGGACAGCTATCGTATTTGAGCTTCCGGATATGGCCGGCTTTTTAGCCGGCATTTTACAAAGAGCAAAAGAGAATAAAAAACTCCCCTCACTTCTTAAGGAAAAAATGAGGGGAGTGTACGGAATTATTTTTTATTTTTCTAAAAGTTTTTTAAGTTTTTTAAGGATTCTTCGTTTCCGGTCATTCAAGGTCATTAACGGGACACCTGTTTCAGAGGATAATTGGCGCTCACTTTTGCCTTGGAAAAATAGCGCCCGGATCAGCAGTAGCTCCTGTTCCGGAAGCAGCTTCACGCATAGTGCCAGCTCATCGAGCATTTCCTGTCTGATGATGCTGTCCTCGATGGATTCCTCTGTATGTGAGATTATGTATTCGACCTGAATGCCTTTTTCCTGGCAAGCTTCTATGGATATATGCTTCCTCTCCGCCAGCTTGTCCAGGTATCGCTCCCGTTCAACAAGTTTGTAATAATTCTTATAGATTTCTTCTGTGACCTCAATGCGTTCTTTTTTTACAACGATTGCATATTTCCGTTCCTGTTCTTTCATAGGGCTTGTCCTCCATTTCAAAATTTTTTAGAAATGAAGAACAAGCGGGGGGGGACCGGCATCCTTTTGAGTTGACAAAAAATTCAAGGCTGTTATTTGTAGTATCCGGTCGTATAAACAAGTATTTTGTCAAACAAAAAACCGCCGTTTGTCTTATACAAACTGCGGTTTTTTGATCTTTATATACGGTTTCAAATTTTAGGAAAATTATAAACCAGGGGATACTTAGGGCAGACGGGAAGTATTTCCCCTCAAAAAAGCCGACCTCAATAAAGATATAGCCTTTATACCTGCTTACATAAATTGTTTTTGTTTTTTCAAATTCAAAAAAATTTGAATTTTCATCTGCCGGCACCTCACTTGCTAAAAATGTCAAACACCAACAGAATCAGTAATGTGCTAAAATTATTGCCATATTTTGTTGAAATTTGGCAGCCTTGTTGTTCTAAAATTAAGATCCTTCGCCAACCAGCCTGCTGAACTTTTCCCCTAAAAAACACAAGTCTGCCCCTTTAATAACGGGCAGACTTGTAAACATAGTTGCTGCGGCGACCAGGCTGCCATAGTGCATTTGGCACCTTAGACCCTATGGTTTTGCGTCCCTATCTTTCAACAGGTTTGCCCTTTTCGCTATATATTTTTACCAGTCACTTTGACCGGGACTTTTATTGCCTCAGCTTTCCAGTAAGCCGTATTTTACTTTGATCCGATCCAGTTTTTCCAACATAGGTTTTGCGATGAAATATAGAAAGGTCACCGTGGCCGCAGCATGGACCAGGTCAAAAGGAATGCCCCTTAGGTAGGCCAAATAAAACATTTCTACAGTAGGCTTTGCCTGGAACATCAACACCGCCGCCGGGTTCATGATTCCTCCGTAAATGAGAAAGGTAGCCAGTCCGCCAAAGATACACAGCGCAATGGTATTTCTGCGTAAAAAGCCCTTGCGAAACAAAATTCCCGCTAAGAAACCGATGATGCCGAAGGCAAACATCTGCCAGGTTGTCCATGGTCCCTGACCAAAGAACATATTGGATACAAAGCTGGTGACAGCGCCTACTAAAAATCCCGCTTCTCCGCCAAAGGTAACCCCAGCGATGATCACAATAGCGACCACGGGCTTGAACTGAGGCAGCATGAAAAAGGCTGCCCGCCCTGCCACACCAATGGCACAAAGCACGGAAATAATGATTAATTCCCTTGCCTGGGGCTTACGCCCTTCAAAGACCATGGCAAAGGGCAGCATGGTTTCCAAAATAATGAGCATGCTGATAAAATAATATTTTCTATCTCCCAGATAGTAAATGCCGATATAGATAGTCAGCGGAATGGCAATAAGGATCATCGCCATAGCTAAAAGGGTGCGTTTTGAAAGCTTTCGCTGATCCACTTTTACCTGTTCATTGGCGATCACTTTTTTCTTTCGACCCAGCAGGGCAACCAGCAGTCCCAGCTCCGCTGCCAGTAAAAGGATCATAAGGGCATAGCGCCAGAAGCCGGCGCCATTACCGGTCATTACAGCAGACAGGTCACCCTCCGTCAGGAGTGCTGACAAGTCACCCATGCTTTCTGCTGCATAGAAAGCTGTTGCCAGAAAGGTTAAGCCTGCCAAAAGCACGCCAATTTTACGCCAAAGAGGAAGCTTTTTATCTTTTTCCTCACAGGCTGGTACGGCTTCCTTTTCTTCCGTTGTTTCATCAAATTCCTTACTTGAGGAAGTCCCGGAGGTCATGTCGCTATCATCAGGAGGTTTGATTTCAAAGGGCGCCCCACCGCCCCCACAGGCGATAATGATATCTTCCGCCGTCACTGCAGTCGGGAGCTTGTGCCGGGCCATCCGGTTGGCGGCCGTGGTATAAAAGCTGTTGCTGGAGAAGAAGCGGCGAGGGACATCCCAGCTAACTATATTACCGTCAAAAAACATGGCGCAGCGATGGGCATATCTTGCACAGAATTCAATGTCATGGCTTACCATGAGAATTGTAACACCCTTTTGTAAAAGCTCATGAAGAATTTTGGCAAATTCCTGTTTGAACTCAGCGTCCAGCCCCTTAGTAGGTTCGTCTAAAAGCAGGATTTTAGGTTCTAAGAGAAGTACCTTTGCCAAAGCCGCCCGCTGCTGTTCGCCGCCGGAGAGGTCATAGGGATGCATGGAAAGTAAATCATCAAGACGGCATAGCTTTGAAATCTTCCGTACCCTGTGGGCCTTTTCCTCCTTCGTTAATTTCTGCTCCGAGAGCATTTCCACAAGATCCTCTCGCACTGTCTTCTTCACAAAAATGGCCTGAGGATTTTGAGGCAGTACCCCCAGCATTTGATTGAAAAGCTGTCGGTCACCAATCTTAGATAGCTCCTGCCCATTTATTTTTACCGTTCCCCGGTAGGGCTTGTTGATGCCGGAAATCAACGATAGTGCCGTGGTTTTTCCGGTGCCGTTGCCGCCCAGGATGGCATAGAATTCTCCGGAATATATTTTCATAGAAAGCCCCTTCACCACATCCGGCGCTTCCTTTTCATAGCGGAACCACACTTCATTAAACTCAATAACAGGGGTACCCATTGGATTATGTACCGGATCATCCGCAGCAAGCACTTCACCCAGGGGCTGTTTTTCTGCGAAGTCATCCAGCCATGTGCGCCCCTCTCTTACGGTGACGGGGCAGGGCAGGTCGTTTTCCACGCCGGCATAGACACGCATAGGTACCGGCATGGCAAGAAACATGCTGTGATGCCTCTCCTTCAGCTGCCTGCCCACATCCTCCGGCGTACCGTCACAGATTAACCGTCCTTCATCCATCACCAGCACCCGGTCTGACAAAGAAAATACTTCCTCCAGCCGATGCTCGGTCATGATGACGGTTATCCCAAGCTCCCGGTTTATCTTTCCTACGGTAGATAAAAATTCAGCTGCCGCAATGGGGTCTAACTGGCTGGTGGGTTCGTCCAAGATGAGTACCGATGGCTGCATGGCCATAATGGAGGCAAGATTCAAAAGCTGCTTCTGGCCGCCGGATAATTCGGTGACATTTTTATAAAACCAGGTCTCTATCCCGAAGAAGGACGCCATCTCTGCCACTTTTAAGCGGATGGCGGATGTGTCAAAGCCGAGGCTTTCCAGCCCAAAGGCCAGCTCATGCCATACCTTGTCGGTGACGATCTGGTTGTCCGGCGATTGCATCACAAATCCGATCCGGCTGCTTTGAGTACGCTGGTCAATCTCCGATAATGGTATTCCCTCAAACAAAATCTCTCCCCTTCGGTCCCCATGGGGTGCAAGCACGGTTTTAAGCTGTCGCAGCAAGGTGGTTTTCCCGCAGCCGGAGGGGCCGCAAAGGGTTATAAACTGCCCCTGCCGAATGGAAAACGAAAGATTGTCGAATACCTTTTTTCCCTTCTGAGGATAGGAAAAAGTTAAATTTTTGATTGTATAGCTTTCCATTTCCGATCCTCCTTCATATTGATTACAACTGGCATAAGGCACAGGGCTAAATAGCAAAAATACAGGCTGGCAGGGTAGGGTGTAAGTCCCACACCTTTCATCGTAGGAAAATAGCGCCAGTAAAGACCGCCCATAAGAGTCCCCGATAGGATGTATCCGCCGCAAAGAGCCAGGAAGAGCATGGCATTTTTATCCCGCCTGTCAAAGCGATAAATGGAAAAAGCCGTGCGCCCCGGCAGACCGTATCCGCGGCTTTTCATGGAATCTGCCGTTTCAATGGCGTTTTCCAGAGCCCAGGTCACCATGACGGACAGTATGCGGATACCATTCTTTGCCCGCTGCAAAAGGCTTCCATTAGATACATCCCGTCCTACGCACCGTTGTGCGTTTGAAACCACCTTAAGCTGTGCCTTAAAGCGGGGTACAAAACGCAAGGTCATGGACAAAATCAAGGACAGAGCCGGAATGACTCGGCCAAAGAGATAAACAAACTTGTCCGAGGTCATGACTGCGTTATAGCAGGAAAACCAGCATATTACGGTAATAAGCATTACCGCTGCTGCTATGCCATAGGTAATGGATTCCAGCGTCAAAGGATTGCCATCTCTAAGATAGGCAAGGATGGTGCCGCCTTCATGGTTGAATGCCGGGTTGATGAGAGCTGTAACAACCAGCATGGGCAGCATGTATTTTACATTAAAGCGCAAGGCCTTTTTACCGTTCAGATAAACTGAATAGCAAAAAGCGCACAGCAGCGATATGCCAAGGCAGGCCGGATGCATAAAAAACATAGTAAACAACAGCACCAAGGTAAAGTACAGGAAGTTTACAGCCGGATGATAAGTGGAAAATGTGTCCTTCATTCTTCACCTCTGGTGGCGTAATGTCCGCCCACATCCCGACCCAGATTACAGGTGTAGACAAATTCCACCACATCACCTTCCTTTAGCTGATAGCGGGAAACACCATAGTTAGGAAACCAATCATTGACTTTATACATCCAGCCGGAAAGTTCTCCTACATCAAATTCATAAAGATTATTAATGCCCATTATATAGGCGCTGTTATAGATGGGAGTATTGCGAAACTCCATGTGGATTTTAGCCTTCTTCATCTCCCGCTGAAGTACATTAAATACCGATTCCCCTTCATAAAAGGTTACCTTTGTTGCCGGGAAGATAACTCCGTCCTCAGGCACTAACTCCACCTTTTCCTTGTCAAGGTGCTTCATATTGTCCAAAATCGTATCACAGCGTACCGACAGGGTAGCGGCATAGGCAGCCTCTCCCGGAGTCATATCCTGGGGTTCCACGGGGACAGGCTTGCCCTCGGGCACCGGGTCGGTGAGGTACTTGTCCTTGTTTGTTTCCGCGTCAAGGATCATGCCCTGTTCCTCAGAATAGGATACCGAACCGTCAGATACACCCTTGGAGGAATCCTTCCACTGATCGTCCTGTGAAGGAGCGGAGGTTTCCGGATTTTCTGTTTCGGCGGGCTTCACCGCCGCATTAGGCATCGGGGTATTCTTGTCTGTACCAGTTTCTGCCGCTTCTCCCCTTGCCCCTAAATCACCCGGAGCCTCCGCAAGGCTTTTTGCCCCTTCGACTTCCAGCAGCTCCGGCAACTCCGGCAACTCCGAGCTTGGTGAATTTTCCGTCATCACCGTGCCGGAAGGTGTTTCCGCCTGGTAGGGCGTATCCTTTCCGGCATAATTTCCGCCCCAGAGATATGCTGCGGCAAGAACGCAAAGAATAAGGAAGGCCGCAATGATTTTACCTTTATGCTGTNTCATAGTTCATCGTATCCTTTATAAAAGATTTGCCGCTTCCAACATAGAAAACAGCATTTCGGCCACTTCATANCGTTTGATGGCTGCCTTTGGCCGAATATCAATATCNTCCTGNGAGAGAATATCCTCCCGGTAACAGAAAGCAAGGGAGGGCCGTGCCCATCCGGAGGAAGATGTATAATCCACAAATTGAGCCAGGGTATCCCGCACCTCGTTGTCTGCCATGGAAGCTTCCATACCAGTAAGCTTGGCCGCTCTGGCAACCATGGCGGCAGCTTCCTCACGGGTGATGCTTCCGTTGGGGTTGAAGGTTGTAGGAGTGGTGCCGGCTACAATACCATAGCTGTAAGCCGAGCCTACAGCTTCTGCGTACCAGCTTTTTGCCGAGACATCGGCAAAAACATCGCTTGTCTTTCCGGGAAGTCCCAAGCCTCTTATTATAATGGAGGCAAACTCCGCACGGGTCATGGTGGCATCCGGGTCAAAGATCTTTTCGGTTTTACCGCTTATGATCCCTCGGGCTGCCAGAGCTTCAATGGAGGTTCGGGCTGCATGGCTGCTGATATCATCAAAGGTTTTGCCTGGATAGGCCAAGACCATGGCTTTGACATCGGCATGCTTGCCGGGCAATCCGATACCGGTATTCTCCTGGGCTGGGGCTTCGGATTGTGTCACATCCGTCATACGATACAGGCTGCTTTTACCTTCCTGTACCCGCTGTGCGGCAACCAGTGCATAAAATGCCTGCTCGGTGGCCATCTGGTTTTCGCCGCCGTCGCCGCTTACGGTATGTCGAAAGCCCTGACCCTTGACATAGAAGGTCAGAATGTTATCCACCAGTGTTTTGCCGTTTTTCACAAAGCGCGGATCATCCAAAGGAATCCTCAGCTCTGTCAGGGCAACGATGACCTGGGCTGTGCTTTCAACATTATTCTCGTTCCAGCTGGCATACCCGCCTTTGCTGTTTTGCAGCTTTGACAGGCAGGCAAGGGCTTCTTCCGTTACCTTTTTTACATCAGCCCTGTCTTGGTACTTTGCCAGAGCCTGCAGGGCCATGGCAGTGACGTCCGGATCCGCTTGATAATCTGCGTCTGTGGCATCTTCACTGCCGCCAAAGAGGGAGAAGCCTCCATCGAGAAGCTGCCTTTTCAGAATTTCATCTACATACATGGCACGGGTAGCTTGAACAACTGCGTTCGGATTTTTAGGTATGGCGTAATTGCCGCTGTCCAGAGCAATGAGGGCAAAGACGGGGCCGTTGATGCCCTGCCAGATGGTTTTTTCAAAGTCACCCAGAGCCATTGTCAGGTCATATCCCGCCACATCGGTAGGATCATAGCCTGCAGCGGTAAGGGCGAGGATGACACGGGAATATTCGGTGTATTTCTTATCATGCAAAATGCCGTTAGCTTCTTTGACATAAGCCTCCACTGTCCGGTAATAGTCTTCGTAATAGCTGTCCGGCACATCATAGCCGGAACGGGCAAGGCCGATGATGGCCCATTCGCCGCCTACGGAATCCACCTGAGGATTTTTGACGGTTTGATGAATATATGCCGCTGTGTCATTGATTGCAGCACTTGTCTGATCCTCGGCAGCCAAGGCTGTGATTTGTCCGGTAAATACCAGGATCAGCACCAGTAAAAGAGCGATGCCCCTTATCCGTATTTTCATGAATTATACCTCCTAATTTTGTCATACCTTGCTATCCTATTTATATAAGCCCGCCCTTTGCAGAGCTTTCGGCCAATTTCCGAAGCGCTTGCTCAGATAACTGCGATAAACACAGTAGATATCCTTTTGCGTAGGACTGCGCCCAAGGCGTCGGACTGCCGACCGCAACAGTTCCAGAAATTCCTCATCGGTATAGCTTAAATAAACTTGCCTGCCCATATCGGAATCCGGGTCATATTCTTTCCACAAATCACTATCGCACCAGCTGACTGCGCCTGGGTCATCGCTCCGGTATGCGCGGCTTGCTTCTTCCTCAATCCGGCTGCGATATATTTTAATCTTTTCAGCTGCTACTTTCACAGGTCTGCCTCCTTTGTCAAATAAAATACTCCCCCCGAAATAAACGAGGGGAGTGAGGTTAATCCTGGAAGCCTGTTCCCACCCGGAATCCGGCAATGCACGGCAGAGAATTCCCGGCTATACGGGAGGGGTAAGCCTGCGACGGAAGTGCGCCGTCTGTTCTTTTTGCCGTTCTTTTTATTCTTTTACATAAGGCTTTGTTTACTCCACAAAGGACTCCACAAAACCCTCTACAAACCGTTTCAGGATTATGGCAACTTCTGCTCGGGTACCGTTACCCACAGGAGCAAGTGTTGTAGCAGTGCGGCCTGTGATGAGGCCTTCTGCATTGGCCCAGCTCATTGACTTCTCCGCCCAATTGCTGATGTCTACCGCATCGGTATAAGTGCTTAAGTCGGTTGCAGCTGTCACATCATAACCCTTATAGCTTGCGTAGCGGTAAAGGATGGCGGCCATTTGCTCTCGGGTAATAGGATCATTCGTCCCGAACAGCCCGTTTCCGTAGCCGCCGACGATGTCGTTGGCGTTGGCCCAGAGGACAGCCTTTGCATACCACTGGCCGTCTTTCACATCGGTGAAGTTATTTGCTCCTGTCGTCTCAGGTAAACCTTCCAAACGGTGCAGTACGGTTACCAGCATCGCTCTGGTCATAGGCTCATTGGGGCTAAAGGTGGTTTCGCCGGTACCTTTGAACAGGCTGTTTTCCACTGCAAATTTCACGGCTTCATAAAACCAGTCGCTTTCTTTCACATCAGTGAACGGGTTGATGAAATCATCTTTCTTCACTTCTTCTGGTACTTCCACACCGACCAGATAGTAGGAGAGATGCTCTGTTTTGAAGGTAGCCAGACCGGTCTTTTCATCGTAGCTGCAATCCATCTGCTCCAGCTCACCGGCATCATTTAAGTACCACACCTTGACGCTATCGGCGCTTTCGCCTTCCTGCAGGGTATAAGGCAAGGAAATGGTGATGCTCTTGCCGTTAAAGCTGCTGATATGGCTGCTGCCGCTCATAATGGAAATGTCATAAACCGGCTTGTCGCCTACCGTTTCCTGCTGGGTCGGAGTCAGGGAGAATTTGTCCACCGATTCCAGGCTCATGGTGACGGTACTGCCTGCTGCCTGGGTCGCAATTGCAGTTAGTGCATCCTGTGGTATGGAGATAGTACCCACCGGTGTTTCAACCTTCAGTGTCGCATCCGTCTCAGAAACCATGGATGAAATAGAGGTCTTGGGCAACTCAACATTTACCTTTTGTGCCTCACCGGTGATGTTCGGCGTAATGACGATCGTTGATTGATTATTTTTCTTGGCGTTGGCGATAGCAGTATTGATGGTGGTCTGATTTATGGTAACTTCAGCCACACCCTCCTTTGCCGTAACCTTAGGTGCGATGTTTGCTCCTGTTGCGGGGGGTGTAACTGTGCCCCCTGGATTGCCGCCGGTAGGACCGCCTTTACTGGGATTGACATCGGGAGCGGCCAGCCAGGTGTTCCAAGTGTCCCTGTCACCTAATGCCGGATATTTCGGATCGTCAAACCAGTCATTGACTTCATAACGGTAGTCGTTGACATAGTGCCAAATAACGGTGTCTCCCTCACTAAGCTTATAGGATTTCAGCCCCACACCGGGATGCTTTCCATCTACCGTATACATCCAGCCGGAGTATTTACCATTGGTGAACTCGGATAGTTTATATCCTCCAAGGGCGGATGGTGCATAGATGGTTTTGACATAGTTGCTATCCGCACCGGAGCTGCTTAGTCCTGCATCATCTAATGCCTTGACAAACAAATCGTACATTGTGCTGCCTGCAGGCAGAGTATAGGAAGTTGTTCTGATCCAGGTCTGGTATTCGCTGCCCTTCCAATCTTTATTTGATTTTAAATCTATATTGCTCTCTGCTTCTGTAGCTCCGATAAGTCTAAAGGTGACACGGATGTTTGTATCCGGCTTTACACCCCCTCCGGTAAAGGGAGTGGCAATAATTGTGCCTGTTACTTCTATGCTGCCTGTGGCCTGAGTCGGTCCTTGGCCTTTGTTCAGGGTCACTGTAAAGCTGAAGCTGCCGTCAGTTCCATCAGTATTCGCGGATGTGCCGGCTACGGCGGGGGTAACCGCACCCATTTCCACCTCTGCCTGTGCATCTTGTAAATCAAGTCCGGCAAGCTTTGTTTCCACCCAAACCCTGACGGTTTGTTCAGTATTGGCTCTGTCCATGTCCACATTCCAGTCGCTGTGGGCTATGGTGTTTTTCACTTCGTCTATATCAGCCGCATTGTCATCGGCGGTAGGGTTAGTTCCAATGCTGACATGGACGGTGTAATTTGTCGTGGAGCCGTCCTCGGCTGTTACGGTGAAGGTCCAGGTCGCACCGCCATCCGTTGTTACCGGAGTGCTGCAGGTTGCCTGCTCACTACTCAAAGTAATATCTAAGGCTTCGGCCTCAGTAGGTAATTCGGCTTCGTCGTTATAAGGCAGAATCACAGAATATACATAGGTACTGCTTGCCGTGGCTTCTGTGCCATTTACTTTGATTCCGGTCACACCTTTGTCTGTGGACAAGTTATAGGGTGTGGCTATGATGATGGCACTTCCTGTGGTACTGCCATAGACAGAATCGGTTACAGTTTCGGTAGAATATTCTTTTTCAAGATCCACCGTAAAGTTGAAGCTGCCATTTATGCCGCTTTTGTTTTCTGATGTACCGATCACAGCGGGTTCAAAGCCGTATACTGCAGTGGTTACAGTTATATCCTGTCCTTGGACGCTGGGATAAGCTGCTATCCGATTCTCCAGCCAGTTCTTGACATCTTCTTCCGTATTGGCTGTGGTCATGGAGACGCTGTAGCTATCATTGTCGATGGCTGATATTGCTGCATCAATGTCCGCTTGTGCCCCTGCGGCAGGACCTGCGGCAATGCTGACGTAGATTGTATAATTTTCTGTTGTCGTGCCATCCTCGGCGGTGACGGTAAAGGTCCATGTTTCCCCATCATCCTCGGTGTAAGGTTCGCTAACCTCCGCATCCGCATCATAGGTATCAATGCTTATGGCGGAAGGAGTGGTGGGCAAAACTGCGTCCTCAGCGTAATCCAATACCACCGTGATTGTGGTACCGTTGATTATGCCGGCTTTACCGTCTATGGTGACGGAGCTTACTCCTGTGTTGGAGGAGATATACTTGGTGGCGCCAATAACACCTGTGACTTCTGCGCTGTCGGTGGCAAAGTTTTCACCTTCGCCTTTGGTTAGCTTTACTGTCAAGATAAATTCGCCGTCTATGCCGTTTTTATCATCTGCGTTTCCTGCGGTTGCCGGGGTGACGGTGTTCACGGTAACTGCCGTGCTGACGCCGTTTAATTCGAGGCTTGCAATCCCTGTTTCAGCCCATATCTTTATGGCAGGCTGCGTGTTTGCCACCGCCATTGGTACAGAGCGGGTCAGGCTTTCGATTGCGGTCTTTGCGGCTGCTACAGCCTCAATATTGCCAGCAGCGGGATTTGCCGCTATTGTAACATTCAATGTATAGGTTTGTGATGTACCGTCCTGTGCAGTAATAGTGAATGTCCAAACTTCACCCTTATTTCCTTCTGACACCAGCTCAGATATTGAAGCCCAGCGGTGAGCCTTCTTGACTATAATATCTTCAGGGTCTGTAGGCAAAGTCGTTCCGTAAGGAAGGGTGACATTGAAGGTGTTACCCTCGCCCTTAGTTGCTACCATGCTGCTTGTTCCGCTGGTGCCGTAGCTTACTGTGATTGATTCAACGCCTGCATCACTGGACTTTGGAGCAAAGACATCCGACATATTATACAGGGTATTTTCCCCGTGTAGGAAACGATCATAAGCTACCAAAGCATAAGCTGCTTGCTCGGTTGCCATCTGGTTTAGTACCGTTGTGGTATCGCCGAAATAACCGTAGTCTTCGTTATAGAAGGTCACAAGCGCCGCCATCGGCGTTTTGCCACCTGTAACAGTCCAGTCTTCTGATGTTGGATTCATGCCCAGAGCGGTGAGCGCCGTTACCACCTGTGCGGTACTGGAGGTGGAAAGCGCTCCATCGTAGCCGTTAAAGCCGCCTGTTGCGTTGTCCTGCAGTCCTTGCAGGACGGCAATAGCCTCATCAACCGTATCCTTGACTTCCTGATTGGTGTCGTAATACGGAGCAAGAGCCTGAATTGCCATTGCGGTAATGTCCACATCGGCATCACCTGTGCCGTATAAGTTCCAACCACCGTTAGGGAGTACCTCAGCGAGGATGCCGTCAATATATTCGCTTGTTGCCGATGAGGTGTAAGGCTTGGAATTCAGCGCCAGTAAACCGAATATTTTGGCGTTGAACAACATGTCACCGTCATAGGCGGAATAAGACGCCGTCAGGTTCTGGCTTTTATATGCCGAAGCGTCAAGGCCTAAGGCAGTCAGTGCAAGGGTCACACGCTGATAATCGGTTTCAGCGGTAATCTCATTACCAGCCGCTAAAGCAGCGTCAAGGTTTGAAAGATATGTCAATGCAAATGTGCTTTGTGCGTCAACTCTGCCGCTGCGGGCCAGAGCCAGCACCGCCCATTCGCCGTTTTGACTGCCCACTGTCGGGTTGGTTACGATTGCTCCAAGGTAGTTGAGGGCACCGTTTAAGGCTTCCGAGTATTCAGTGGGGTTTTCTGCGGCGGCCTTCAGCGCCGCCAATGTTTCTTCCGCGCTTAGCAATACATCGTAATTTTTTACTGCGGCTTTTTGTCCATCGGTTGCAAGTGCAGCGTAAGCCGCCCGTGCTTCCGTGATTGCCGTTTCGCTGTCCAGTGTTACTGTGCCGATTGCATTAATCTTTTCGATAACCGGTATAGCTGCAAGCTCATCTGCCGACAGCTCCTTAAACTGACCGTAGCGCCCAAAATTGATATTAGGGAATGTGGAATAGAAATTGCCGGCGTCCATGAGAGCTTTAACATCGTCAACTGATGTAATATTATATGTTTCGGCAAGCTCACTGTCTGTAAAGTGGTATCGCAGAACGCCGTAGTTCCAGCCACTAGCCACATCCCATATGCCCCAACACATATAGTCGCCGTCACTAATGTAGTAGTTTGATATGCCAAGGTCAGAGAATTTTCCATTGTAATACCATAAGCCGTAACTGGAGGTTAATTGGTTTCTGTCTTCAGAGCCCTTGCCGCCTTCGGTAGCTACGCCTGTTATAAAGGCGCCGAACGTCATGTAGCTTGGGTTTCCGCTCTTATAAATTGTCCAGACTCCGGGATATTCTGTCTCTAATGCCGCCGACCACGCGGTTATGGCGGCGGAGCCTTCCGGTACAACTGTCAGCGTTTTTTCCCAAACAATAGCCTCTCCGCCGATGCCGCGCGAGGCCTTTTCAAGAGCAAGTTTAGATGCATCAAGAGTTGTACTAATTGCTTCAGCGCTCTCTGCATTCTTGATATTTTGCAGGCAAGTATTGTATGTAGACCTCAGATAAAATCTGTATCGGCTGTATTTGATATAGTTTTCATTTCTCGGGTCATCTTTGGTAAAATACGCATTTCCGAACTTATCGTTTCCATATTTCATGAAATATTCATCTCTAAATTCGGTTAATGCGGCTTGCCTTTGTGTTCTATAGGGATCTTGTGCTATTTCCGCTCCCAACGCATAGTTTCTGTATACCCATTCGTCCTCGCCGTCGGCAAGCTTTACCGCGACGGTGACGCTTTCCATACCCGGCACCTCGGAAACGCCAAGCATATAGTATATTCGGGTGTTGGCGGGTAATTGATTATTAGGCCATATTACATCATACGTTTGAAAAGGCGTTGCACTTTCAAAGTCAGCCGTAACATCGCCGGCATACAAGGCAATTTTTATCGTTGGAAATAATTCGGTTAAATTATGGGCACTATAGAAAACCACGCCGAATAGCGCCTGCTGAAATTCCTTTAGATTATCGCCGCTACTTACAAACACGGGGTCGCCACCGCCGAGTTGTGCATATCCGCCACTGCCACCGCCTTTTATAGCCACAATCCCGTCTTTTAGGACAAAGTTTCCTTTTTTAAATACGGCGCGGTATTCGGTGTCCTGACTGATTGTGACCATGTATTGGTTTTGCCAGAAAGACGCTGCGTCCTTTATATAGTCGCCTGTGAAGTTATCGTTATCTTTTGCAGTGCGGTATTCCCAATAATCAAGTACATAGCCGAAGGCGGGTTCCGCGGTGAGCTGCCAAGTGTTCTCCTCAGTGACGATTTTTGTTGCTGTTGCAGAGCCGTTTTCCAATCCGGCTGCGATTGAGGCAGCATAACCTTGCGTTTGTGGCGGAGTAAAAATATACTGGAACGTAATATTCTTACCGCCCAATGCTCCACCTGTGTTGTCTGTCTTAAAGGTGAGGTTATTTGAACCTCGCCAGTAGACAGAGACTTTTGCGAGACTACCGCTTTCGGCTAATACTTTAGGGCTTGTCGACAGATAAGTACCAGAACTGTAGCTACCCAAGTCACTAATCAACTGTGTATACGACTCGCTATCGATTGTTACCTTGACCGCATACAAACCGAAAGCTGCGTCCAGAACATCGGTTCTGATGTACATCATGTTGCTGGCTTGAGTTGTATGCGTAATCGGGATATTTAACGCTCGTTTCGCTAGGGATGGCGACGCCGAACCTCCCATATAGAATAACACATTACTAATCTTGCCATCGTATCCATCAGTCGTCAATGTTATCGTATAGTCTGTGCTGGCTGCAAAAGCAGGTTGAAAAGGGATCAACGAGAGACATAACGCAACTAATAGCAAAACAGATAAAATTCTTTTAAAATTTTTGAGCATTTATCGACAAGAGGGCAAATGCGTCCGCATTCGCCCTCTTGTCGATTAGTCTGTCTTTGCAGTTTACAAAGAGGGCGAGGGATGCGGGCGCAGCCCTCTCCCTCCTTTCAAATATTATTGTTTCTTTTCCGCTCCGCTTTCGGTGCGTTAGTTCATAACGTAGAGATATACATCATCATCGCCATATACAAGATATCCGCAGCCCGAAGCGAATCCTTGCAGCGCATAACGATTACCGCTTGTACCGCCCGCTGCCCAAACTTGTGCAGGGGTGCTGCCATCATAGCTGTAGCAATAACCTTCGCCGTTAGCGCTGTTTGTAGTGAAGTAGATGTAATCTAAGGGATTTGGGTCAGCTTCCTCGTCAGTCCATACAATCGGAGAGGACTGCACCGGGTTTCCGGTTACATTTGTGGTTACGGCTGTACCGTATACCTGGAAGCGGTTTCCGGTACTGAAGCTGGCAGTAGGAACACCTATAACGCCGCCTACTGGACCGCTGTTAGCTGGAGTTACGAAGTCAGTATAGTCCCCGCTGTAGCCTACATAGACGTAGCCGAGACCGGACCTTACCGGCGTTGAGGTTGTGGTAGTGGTTAAAGTATCGTTAACTGTTGAAAAACTTGGCGTTTGCACGACAGCATATGTGCTGAAGTCTGCGGTCCTCCACACATATCCGTTAGTTCCCGTACCGGCGCTTGTGAAATAATAGTAGCCGTCTCCGCCGTTTACGATAGTCGAACGGATTGCACCGGGGGTAATTGACAGACCGGCTCCGGGAGAGCTGGTAGTGCCAGTAGATGCGAAACTGGCTACATTTCTCAAATAAACCGTTCCGCTATCGCTGCCGAATACAACGTAGTTGGTTTCATCAAGAGTAACTGTAGTTGCGCCTGCCCAGTAGAAATCTTCACTGGCTGCAAATTGGTTTAGTGCCGGCGTCGAAATATCGTACTGATAGTACGAACGCACACCGCCGTAGATACCGAAGTAGAGATAGTCGCCGCAATGGGTTATCGGTGTATTTGCTGCTCCCACTCCGGTCGCTATAGGAGACGGATTATTCGCTGGCGTTGTCGTTGTATCAATGCAGTACAAGCTCCAACCGCTACCGTAAAGTGATATATCCGTTACCTCAATAGGGTTAGTTCCATCGGTTGTGATCGTGAGCTTAATTTTGTAACTGCCTGCCGGAATCGCTGCACCGGAGTAGTAGTTGAGAGCCGTAGAATAGCCGCCGTACAAAGTAGCGCCGCTGACAAGGGTCGCAATTACGCTGTTACCTGAATCTAAGAGTTCTATTGTATATGTTGCGGCATCATTGACCGCAGGAGTCAACGTGAACTCAGTGGTTATATTGGTCGTAGGTGCAATAAAAGTTACATCTGTTGCGACGCTGCGAATATTGGTCGTGGAATTGGCTGGGAAAGTTGCGGTATTGTTCATGTTATTAATAGTTGCGGTGCCTGTCCAATTCGTAGTGTCAAAGGCTGACGAACCATAAAGTGATGTGCTGCCCGTAGTAAGCGCGTACAGGTCGGTGCCAACTAAAACAGGCGTAGACAGTTGAGGTACATTGTCTGCCGTGGCATCAAGCTGTACATTCCAGACTGCTGGTGTTGGAGAGGATAACGTGGTAGCCTGCAAACGAGCGCCGCCAGCTGTACCAAAGACGTAACCTCCATTGTAAAGCGTGTACGCAATACAATTGTCATCAATAACAGATGGTGCGTCTATCCCGCCTCCATAGTTATTGGCTAACTGATTTGCGGCAACGGTCGGTGAAGCTGTCGGCGGTGCTGGGGAAACGGGGATAACACCGTTGTTGTCAGCGTCGTTCTGGAAGCTCGGCCACGCGGCATACGCTGTTACTGTGAGTGAGAAAACAAGCACCAGTGCCAGCAAAGTCAATAAACCTTTTCTTGATTTCATTTTCATCACACTCAATCCTTTCTTTTAAATTTTGGTTCTTTCCATTGTGCTTCTGCTATGGTCAAGTTCTGAATTACCGTTCGCCAAGCTGCACAACCGCTGGACGAACGCTGCAACTGGATCATGGGCATCAGTCCTTTCTTTTTATCATATGTGAATTTCATAGTTCATGCCGCTATTCGAGCTTGCTTATACTTTTTTAGCAAACAAAAAACGGCTGCAACAATAAAATCCAATTGTTGCAGCCGTGTTCCTGCGAAACGGGTTCTGCCGCCCAAAGGGCAGCATACTTTTTTTGTAGGTCTTCTGACTTACGCTTTAGCAGATGAATAATCTGCCAATCAAGCTCTGCCTTCCCAGTTTCCCAGTGACTGACTTTCGTCAACGAGCGTTGATTATCGGCGCTTACAGCGGCGGTACCG